>ERZ838516.2621-NODE-2621-length-18519-cov-7.899209_pt1 | contig 18519 bp, 27 predicted proteins | sample MGYA00519910_ERZ838516 | MGnify/ENA primary metagenome ERZ838516 (study PRJEB31850, sample SAMEA3708837) | human gut metagenome | biome: human gut; feature: human-associated habitat; material: faeces | place: China | collected 2014 ... | reverse complement strand
GAGCACCTCAAAAACACCATCATACACTAAATCAGTAAGTTGGCAGCATCACCGTACAAATGATAATGTTCCAGGCTTGCTTTCCCTGATAACTGCACATCTCAAAGACCTGCCTGATGATGGAAGAAATGAAGATGTGTTTAAAATGTTGAGATCATCTGCCGCAATACTTCATGGGATCAATAACCTGCGTAACAATTACAGCATGGCCCATCCTACTGAAACTTTGCTGAATGAAGCCGATGCCCGTTTTGCCATAAATCTGGTTCGTTCCATCATGACTTATGTTGATGAGTTGCTTTAGTTTTAATAAAAATATGAGACTCACAGCGAACAGATAGAACTTCAACGAAGAAGTGAAGTACGGCCAGAATTTCGAGTTCTGGCCCTCCGGAAGATGCCGGACAGACGCATCATCCCGTCGTGGCCGCTTCCATTTTTGTGTGTACTCAACCTGCCGGATCAGGATGGCGGCAGGATTTGCACCCGATGTTCCAGCCGCCTTGCCTCTTCCTGATCCCGGTATTCCCTCGCCTTTTTCATCATTTCTGCCGTTGGCTCCTGCAGTTTGTCGAGAAACTCCTTAGATCGTTTAGCCACCGACTGAAGGGAGACACTGTCCGTCCTGCCGGTATTGCGATTGGTGTAAACCAGGCGGGTAAGGGGGTCTGGTTAACTCCTTCCCTTCCATAAAGCGTTTGAAGATCCAGAGATATATATCAACCAGCTCCAGCCCTGCACTTTTTGTACCCGACTGGAAAACCAGCGTTCAGCCGGCATGTTCGTCACATCCATGACCGGTAAACCGGGACCGTGTACCCACGGCATCTCACGTATCTGGTAATAGAACTCCCTCAGCTCCCGCTGGGTGGTGTTGAACTGTGACTGCTGGTCCACAACGATGTCGGCTTTGCGATTTGGTGCTCCCAGGCGGGAACAGATACCGCGCAATACGAACTGAAATCCAACCATATTGGGCATGATCTGCAGCTTTTGTTTACCGGTTTTGCAGTTATATCCCAGTTCGTCAAAGTGGGTCATCGCCCAGGACAACGCATCGGTAATCAATTCAATGTAACGGCGGTCCCCCAGGGTATGAACGCGCGCAAGCAGCTCACTGCAGACCTCACTGAACAGAGATGAGGACCTTCCATCATGGGCTTCGAGGCGGGCACACCACGCTTTTTCAGCCAGTTCATTATCGAACAGGCTTGCCAGATTCAGTAGCAGCGGGTAACGAAAGGGGGTCCAGTAGGCAACCCTGGGCACTGCAGGATTCATCCCCTGATCGAAGAACGAAATAATGGCGTGATCCCGTTTAACGACCTGCCAGACATCAAACCGTATCCGGTGCTTCTTCTGCAGGACAAGCAGCGTATCAACCACCTCATCAAGGCGGTGCATGCCAAGCTCTGCGGCGTGCAGACGCTGTACTTGTCAACGCCACGATCTTTGACCGTCTTATATCGACAGAGTTATCCGGCATGGTGTCAATCCGTTCACAATTTTTCCATCGGAGCAGCCTACCACCGGTGATAACCAGACTTTGCCTGTAGTTTGTATACACAATCCCTGGCATTGAAACACACATATGAAGTGTACTTCGGATATGACCGTACGCTCAGGAAGTACGGCAGATTCCGTCAAAAATTACCTGTAAAGACAGACATCAGAAAAACAGTGCTCGCCGCAGACCGGTGACCGGGCGAAGCCCGCGAACCGGCGAGGAAGCGCAATGGATCTGTAGTTACAGTGAGCAGGTACGCCCTGAAGCCTTCATAATCGGTAGTGTATGCTGTTTTTCTGGAATGATTTATCCACATATCCGGAGGCCCGATCCAGTAAACAGATCCATGAATGATCAACAAAGGATCCATTAAAGATCCCCATATCTCTGCAAACCTTGTCACTCATGGGCCGGGACTACGATCACATAAGCTGTGGCATGTTACTGATAAACTGTAACATGCTAATGATAAGCTGTATTCAGTAATCCATATACTGAAGTAAGTTAATGACATAAACTATGGTCAGTATGCCAGACTCAGTTGTTAAATACAGGCTGCAGGTTTTTCTTCAGTCAGTTAGCGGAGTTCTGACACACGATTTTCTGTTTATTCTTTTACTGTCCACAGGCTGGAGGCTTTCTGGAAAACGAAAATTCAGACATCAAAAAACTGTTCGGCGAGGTGGATAAGTCGTCCGGTGAGCTGGTGACACTGACACCAAACAATAACAACACCGTACAACCTGTGGCGCTGATGCGTCTGGGCGTCTTTGTACCGACCCTTAAGTCACTGAAGAACAGTAAAAAAAATACACTGTCACGCACCGATGCCACGGAAGAACTGACGCGTCTTTCTCTGGCCCGTGCAGAAGGATTCGATAAGGTTGAGATCACCGGCCCCCGGCTGGATATGGATAACGATTTCAAGACCTGGGTGGGGATCATTCATTCCTTTGCCCGCCATAACGTGATTGGTGACAAAGTTGAACTGCCTTTTGTTGAGTTTGCAAAACTGTGTGGTATACCTTCAAGCCAGTCATCCCGCAGGCTGCGTGAGCGCATCAGCCCTTCCCTGAAGCGCATTGCCGGTACCGTGATCTCGTTTTCCCGTACCGATGAGAAGCACACCCGGGAATACATCACCCATCTGGTACAGTCAGCCTACTACGATACTGAACGGGATATTGTTCAGTTACAGGCTGATCCCCGCCTGTTTGAACTGTACCAGTTTGACAGAAAAGTCCTTCTCCAGCTTAAGGCGATTAATGCCCTGAAGCGACGGGAGTCCGCCCAGGCACTCTACACCTTTATAGAGAGCCTGCCCCGGGATCCGGCACCGATATCGCTGGCGCGGCTGCGTGCACGCCTCAATCTGAAGTCTCCTGTATTTTCCCAGAACCAGACGGTCAGACGGGCAATGGAGCAGTTGCGCGAGATTGGATATCTTGATTACACGGAGATCCAGCGGGGGCGGACAAAATTCTTCTGTATTCACTACCGGCGTCCCCGGTTAAAAGCGCCGAATGATGAGAGTAAGGAAAATCCGTTGCCACCTTCACCTGCGGAAAAAGTCAGTCCGGAGATGGCGGAGAAACTTGCCCTGCTTGAAAAACTGGGCATCACACTGGATGACCTGGAAAAACTCTTCAAATCCCGCTGAACATAAACTGTAGTCAGTGAAGAGTGCTCCTTTACTGACTACAGCTTATATTATCAGGTGCAGTGAGTGGTCTGCTCACTGCTGTTTATATTCAGTTTCCTGCAGTGCTGCCTGTGGCTGAGCTGCCATCTGCCTGTCCCTTACGTGAGTCACCCCGTAACCTGATGCTGAGGCATTGCTCCCTTCATAAAACATGGTTTACTCACTACAGCTTATCTACCTGCTCCAGCTTATGTTATGTCTGTTCTGCTGACCACAGCTTATATAAGGAAGCGCGTATGCCGTCACTTCAGGGGAGGCAGTGTACGCAGGATCTCCGCAGCATCCCGACCGTCACCTGTGAAAGGCACTGCCAGCGTGGCAGCCATATCCAGTGCAAACACTCTGGTATAAACCTCCATCGAACGTGGATCCCTGTGACCAGCCAGTGCCTGGATGACTTTCCGGGGCTGGCGGTGATAGAGCATGTGCATGATATAGCTGTGCCGGAAGGTGTGTGGTGTGACCGGAATCGAAAAGTGTACCCCGTCAGCTTCGGCCCGTCTGACAGCCTGCTTCAGCCAGTTGCGCATGGTTTCGTCGGTCACGGCCCATAATGGTTCACGACGACGGGGCCGGGTGGTGATCATCCAGCTTTCCATCTGCCTGACATAGCTTATATCTGTCAGCGGAACCAGGCGCACTTCATCTTTTGGCGGGCGTCCGCGTCGCGCACGCACTTTTTCGGACAGGATCCGCACAAACGGTCTTACTCCATCCAGGTCAAATGATTCCGGCGTCAGCATCCGGGCTTCGCCAATACGCATTCCGGTATTCCAGAGGGTGGCGAACAGCATATGGTGACGCTGATCCGGCATATAGAAGAGAAGGGCACTCACTTCCGGGGCCAGCAGGTAGGCCGGTGTGGCCCCCGTGGAAGTGGCCATTCTTCTCAGGGAGAGCGCTGTTGCAAAATCCACCCCCGGCGCAATGGGTAACAGGGAGACGCGTTCTGGTGAATTCTGCAGGGGAATGACATTGTTCATGAGTTATTTTTCACGTAGCACACGCACTGTTTATGGATACAGGTATTCTGACCTGAACGCCCGGATCCTTCCACGACAATAAATCGCAGCGCGCGGATCCTTTTGTTTGCTTATCACGCATTATTGCGGGTAAAACCAAATACGTAAAGGTATGTTTTGCAGCAGGGATCCCGTATTAAGCCAGTCGTGGCGCGGGCTGAGGGCTGGTTTGCCGTTTTTGGGAGAATTGGGGTAATGCCAGGAACAGGCAGATACGGAGAAAAATCCTGCAGATAACCTTCTACGACAACTGAAGGTGTCTGACGCCATATTCTTAGCTACTTCTCAGTTTTAAGGCGGCTTAGTCACAACATAAGGTTATGCATAATAAGCATATTTTATTATGTTATGTTATGGTCTTGTTCATGCATGAACTGTTATCTATTCAGTCACTTTTAACGTTTTATATCATACTGCATATGACACAATCATCTTCTATATTCAGATTAAAAATATTATGACGACGATCAAATAAATTTAGTGAAATCATTACTTACAATAATATGTTTATGACATAATTTATCAAAAATATCCGACAACCTTCCTGAAAGGTTACTGCGAGGAGTCAAACAATGAAGTGTAATAACTTATTCACTCTTTTTTATGCTCTCTTTATAGCAAAACCAGGAAGTTAAAATGAATCAGAAGTGGAAGACGCTAATAGTTTCAGTATTAACACCATCAAGTATTATATCAGGGATTGCGTTGATAGTTCTCTGGGGATATTTCAGTCGTCTGGATCGACTTGATATTTTCTTTGATGTGATGAATATTAAAAGCATCTTGGTATTGGTTTGTTGTACAACTATTCTATCATTGATTATGATCATTTTTATTTTTTTTATAACATCTTTTTTTATACCAATAGTTATTCCTTATGATATAAAAAATCTTCCTGCTTACAATAAGATTCAGGGTAATTTTTTATCTGTAATGATGTTATCTGGCCTCTTCCCCATGGCCTTTATATACGTGTTATACTGTGCATTTGATTTTGACCAGAGTGTTAAAGATAACTCTGGCTGGTTATCTATTTTAAGTATAGGAGTACTAATAGTTGTTATTTCAGCCATAATAAACACGAGGTATCTTGAATATGACTTATCGTTTAAAAATAATAGAATGAAACTGTTGAGACGTGTTCAGATCTATCTTATCATTCCGTTGTCTATTGCTTTACTGGTGCATCTTCAGGTAATTCCACTGGAGATGGTTTTTAGGAATATTGAAACTTCAGATAAGAGTATTAATTTCAAAGTGATAGCTGAACTGGCTTTCATGTCATATTTTATTTTTATTCTGACAATACTTCCCGGCCTCATTTATCTAAAAATGAATCCACAGCATAAACTTTCTAAAAGAATTAGTTCTGCATTTGTCGCATCCTTGATGATATTATTAGTTATATCGACTCAAATAACCGTATTACCAGTAATTTTTACCCATTCAGTTATTAAGCTCTCAGGTATAAGTGACTTCAAAATACATAGCTACATTATTAAAACAAGTGAATATCCGGAGGAGTTTTTTTCCAATGCAGTATGGGGTAAAAAAAATATAAAACCGGGGGAATATTACTCTGTGCAGGCTGTTTCTATGTTTACGACAAACCAGTTTATTCTCCTTTGTCCCAAGGATATTATAAGGTTTTATCGGGAAAGCTGGAAGTTCGACCTGCTTAATGTAGACTTCGATACAAATACCAGGAAGAAACTCCAGGAAGAAGCAGCATATTGCGTACCAATTTCTGCAATATCTGTAAAACGATGGGATATGCCTCTTCAGGGCTCGAAACCCTCAAATTAGAAGGCCGCTCGTGCGACTGTATTAGATAGTAATGCGGTATGGAAAAATAGTGATGGCAAGATGAACTTGACTTGGCTAATCAAATACCGGCGTAGTGATTAGGAAACAGGGCTCGGATAACATTATTGCGCGGTTCATTGAACCTACTGATGACGCCGGATATATAGTCGTAAACCGTTTCGAACCAGTACTTATATCACCAGGAGAGTCCATATATGACCACCGTTTACAGTAAAAACGGTATCTGTTTTCTGATCCCTCCAGCGTCAAACTACCGTTGTAATGGTGAGGTCTGGTGCTATTGTAATAATTCAGAATATAATCTCTGATTTATTTCCGAACCTCGCCCTTGCCTGCGTAACCATCCGTCGCCCCCATCCTGTTTTCAGACTGCGGAAAAAGGCAAGTTTTTATCCCCCCACAGAGATTCAATCATATATCGCGTGTTTTGGAAGTGACAGTTCTTATTCCTGAGAATACTGCATGTGCAACACACTCGGCATCCATCGATACCACTTTTATCTCCAATAGGCAGGATAAAAAACAAGACTGTGAATTAAAGTAATCGGCAAATGAATGAGTTAGAAGATACTGAAAATGAATCAAGGACTAACCCCGTAGGGAATGAAAATAATAAAAGAACATCTTGTTTTTATTTTAATGAATGAGCATGTTCTTTTATATTAATAACAAAACCTATCATTAAACAAAATGATGAATGACAGAGTTTTCTTTAAAATAGCTTATATTATCTTACAGTAGCTGACATAGTGCAATATAAATTATCAGCTATGCCATAACGGCTTAGCAGTGTCTAAGCGTAAGAATCAAGACTTCAGTTACAGTTTACTCACGGTAGAAATATTTAAGAGCACTAACAATACTGTGTGTATAGTTTAGTTTTTTTAGGCATAGGCAAAAATAACTAATGGAAACATTGTTCCTTTCACAACTTTCTTGCTTTGAATAACCATCAACCAAATACTCCTTAAGAGCCATGATGTTTTTTTTACTTCTGATTGGTGATATTTCAATTAAAAGTGAAAAGTGTTCTCCATTCATACATGATTGAATTAGCTCTGTATTAAAGTTATTTCTTGGATAGGGGGAGGGAGTCATATATTATCTAACCTTATTTTTCTATTAAAGAATTGAAATAGAATAGACAGAAATGCTATTGGAGTAAGTATTTGATAGTAGGTAATTTACGCTCCTATATAGACTATTGTTACTCATATAATATTTTGGGGTGGCTTATGTTGTGACAGCGCCAGTTGTTAAAAACGTTGTACCGTCATACGGGATAATATAGAACAACCAATAACGATTACTGGTCTATGACCACCGCCAGAGATACAGAAAAGCTTTATCTGTAATGAGCTCAACTATATATCCCGTCAACTGCTGGTTCAGAGCGTTGTCGTAAAAATCCTGTGCAAATAAATTAGTCATATATCAAGCCATTTACGCGGTAACTGGCAGGTCTGAAATTTAACCTCCTGACGATGCAGGCTTGCATACATCCATAGTTTTACTTTGGTATGTGACTCTAAGTATGTAGATCATCAGTCCGGCATGGAACGCTGTTTTGACCCGCTAAAATCCTTACGGAAAAGTAAGGATGTGGATTTGCCCCTATATTTCCAGTCATCGGTTCGTCTGAGAATGACGTGCAACTGCGCACGCGACACCCGGAGACAACGGCTGACTAAGCTTACTCCCCATCCCCGGGCAATAAGGGCGCGTGCGCTATCCACTTTTTTGCACGCCCATATTCAACGGCTTCTTTAAGGAGTTCATTTTCCATCGTTTTTTTGCCGAGCAGGCGCTGGAGTTCTTTAATCTGCTTCATGGCGGCAGCAAGTTCAGAGGCAGGAACAACCTGTTCTCCGGCGGCGACAGCAGTAAGACTTCCTTCCTGGTATTGCTTACGCCAGAGAAATAACTGGCTGGCTGCTACACCATGTTGCCGGGCAACGAGGGAGACCGTCATCCCCGGTTCAAAGCTCTGCTGAACAATTGCGATCTTTTCCTGTGTGGTACGCCGTCTGCGTTTCTCCGGCCCTAAGACATCAATCATCTGTTCTCCAATGACTAGTCTAAAAACTAGTATTAAGACTATCACTTAAATAAGTGATATTGGTTGTCTGGAGATTCAGGGGGCCAGTCTACCACCACACCCACCAGCCGCCCATTTACCACAAATAAAAAAGCCTTCAGGACTGAAGGTGTCTGTAACAACCAAACTGATAGTCTGCCAGACCCGCCATAACAAGCTGGGTCAGTATTAACTGGCAGCGTTCGCGTGAAAGGTAAGTATTCTGTGCAATCTCCCCGACTGTCGCCGGTTCGGTGACGCTTAACTCATTAAACACCACTCTGGCGGTTTCGGTCATATCCTGCTGTTTTAGCATGTCTTTTTCCCTTTTCTGGTTAACGTAACATACCAATAACTCTTGTCGGAAAAGCCAGCAAGCTGAAAGACCGGTATTCGCAACCACCAGCGCGTTTAATGTTCTGTGCCGTTTTTCAGGCATAAAAAAACCCGCAAAAAGCGGGCTCTTTCAAATGTCCATGTCTGCTATTCGCCTCGTGGTACAGCTTTGTGAAGCGTACCGGAATTGAAGCAGTTTTTACGTCAAAAAGCAATAACTTTTTTCTCTATACCAAAAGCCATAACCATTGGTTTGTACAAAATAAATTCTGCCACCTTTAGCCAATGCTCAATGCGTCTTTCACAGGTTCTTAAACTCCATTCCGGGTGTGCATCATTCAGCAGTTCAGCCATTTTGCGCTTAGTCATCCCCCGCCCCACATAACGCTGACTCAGGACATTGAGCAGCCCGGGATAGCCTGCCAGGACTTCACCAATAACCCTGTCGATTATTAACGCCTCTGAATCGGTACAATGTGCCAGCCAGCTTTTTTGATTGCCGTTGATCATATCCCGCAAAAAAGCCTCAAGTTCAGGTTTGTCCAGACCAGCTTTTTTCATCCTCCGGAGCGCCTCGTTAATTGCCGTTTTTGTCAGCTTTTTAGAGGTCAGTAATTGGTTGAACATATTTCCCGTCTTACCGCCGCCAATATACGACCACCGCCCCCACATCCGTAATTTCCCCTGGATCCAGACTGCTTCCAGCGTTTTTAGACGTAAATGCTCGCCGCTTTTGCCTGTAATTTCCGGATATATCATATTTACGCTCACTCACTCTCAATTTTGTAAATCTTCACACCCAGCCGTCCACCAGATACTGGCTGACCACGTACAATATTGATTTCATCAAACTGCTCATCGTCCATTAACACTCCCGCATGCGTCAGCGCATCCAGCGGTGCTTTCAGGATATTGTCCAGGTCGCGACGACGCTTATCCGGTGGCTCTGCAATCACCTTTATCGCCAGCCTTCCGGACAGGCTTAATTTCAGCCGCTGCTGGCGAACAATAAGCGCCACAGCCCGGCGATAACGCTTTCCCTCCTCCGAGATAAAATATGTGCTGCCACGGCGTCGCCAGTAAGTGTTCACCGTCGGCGGGTAAGGTAAAACCAAATCTATGAGCATCAGTCACCTCTTTTACCCAAGCACGCCAGTTGCAAAGGCGTGATCAAGAAAACGAAAAATTAAATCAACCTGAGAACCATGCTTTTGTTCGAACGCCAGAGGATCCGCATGAAGCTCGTTGTGATGCTCCCGACACAGCGGTAGCGTGAAAATATCGTGAGATTTTGTCCCCATTCCGCCCTGACCATGACCAATCAGGTGATGGGGATCGTCGGCTGGCTTACCACAACACGCACACAGCTGTGTCTTCACCCAGCGTTTGTATTTCTCGTTAACCCAGCGGCGACGTTTAGGTCGTTTCATGAAAGATTCCGGAGACTCAGGATCAACGGCAATGCTGACCACCGTCTTTTCCTGTGGTGGGTTCTGTTGCTGGTGGGCGTGAGGCAGCGGCGCAATATTTTTTGTGCGCTGTTTCAGTATGCTGGTGGCGGTCTGCTCTCCCGGTACGATGTCGCTTTCACGGTACATTGAGCGGATTTTTTCCGCACGCAACCCCAGCGAACGACGTAATACCACTTCCGGTAGCGCGTCCGCCACCTGATTGCGGACCGCCCACCAGGATAATTCAGCCAGCGACAATTCCCGCTCCTGCGTGCCATTCATTGCATGGCGTATGACGTCAATCATCCATGCTGACAGGTTTTGATGAGCAAGTTGCCCGAGTGATTCGGAGGTCTGGTCGCGCAACTGGTTGTCGCAGTGCCAGCACAACACCATCGCGCCGGTACCGTAACGATGTATGACGATTTCACTGTGATGATAGTCACCATGAGGCCACTGGCAGGATTTGACATGACGCAACAGCCAGTCAGACAGTGCCCCAGCGCCGCCAGCAGCACGAATCACCCGCTCATCGCTGAAAAATGGCAGAAATGATTTATCCTCCGCCAGCGGCTGGCGAACGGCAGGAACAACCCCGGACGGCAGATTACGCATGCTTTTCGGTTCCGGCTCCACCAGTACCCGGGTATTGTGGAATACCGGCATGGATTCACGGCCCGGCTTAACGATCACCAGCCCGAGTTCCGGTACCAGAACAGGTCGAAGTAATATCCGCACGTTACCTCCAGATGCGTTGCTGGAATGTGCGGGATGGGCGCGGTGAGCGTTCGGAATAAGGGAGCCTGACATAGATTATCCAGTGACGATAATCGAGGCTGAGGGCTTTCTTAATCTCGTATCCGCGTCTGCGGTAGTTATGAATTAGCCATTCGGCCTGTTCTTCAGTACATGGTGGGTGTTGGTACCAGTCGGTTTTAAATGCGTGTGAACGCCGCCCATGCCGGATGGCAAGGTCGGTATCAGAATTGTGAAATTTGGTTTTGTGCGCCATCTGTTTTCTCTACTGGCGCAGCAGGTGTCAGGTGTTCAGGCTGACGTGCGAATTGTAAACCAGAATGCTAGGAAAAAACAAAACCCGCCGAAGCGGGTTAAGTGCGGGTGCGTTGAGGATGCCTGACTCATCAGAGGTGGCGAGGGATTTCCCCCTCGCCTGGTCTCTTACTCCTCAGGTTCGTAAGCTGTGAAGACAGCGACCTCCGTCTGGCCGGTTCGGATTCGTACCTCGCAGAGGTCTTTCCTCGTTACCAGTGCCGTCACTATGACGGTTAAACAGATGACGATCAGGGCGATTAACATCGCCTTTTGCTGCTTCATAGCCTGCTTCTCCTTGACCTTTCGGTCCGTAAGAGGCTAATCTCTATGTGTCGCATAGATATGGCCTCAGATTAATGTTAAGCGTCTTGCAGGACGCGTAATGTTAACTGGGGCTTTTCTCTATCTGCCTTTTGGTGTTCATGCCTGAGACAGATAGCCTCAAGCACCCGCAGTCATTCTACTTAACTAAGATTTCCCCGCAAACCGTTTTTGTCCGGCACAGTAAATATCCAACTAAACCAATGGCGTTCGCTGTATTTACCGCCAGTATTCAATGCACATGACCGCCATGAACACCCCTAAAAAAAGGGCATTTATATGTCCAAACATTAATATCAAAACATCAACTTTTTCCATATACCTTGCTGTGAAGATGATGGGCATACATGATGCGAACAACCAGAACGCAACAAACAAAAACTGCAATGCGTTTTTCATTATTCCCCCTACAATCAATGTGCAATAACATTTAAACACACCTCAATTTAGCCGGACATATAAATATCTAAACCAGAAAAAATCACTTACATAGCGTTACAAACTCTTTAGTCTAAATATTCATCGTAAAACATTCCCCATACTTATCAGCCCGTTCTGCGCCAGGTAGCTCATTGCCTTATCTGGGAATCTGTAATCAGGTTTCCGGATGCTGGTGGATTTTCGCATTTTAGTTGTTCATAAAAGTGCACAGCTTTAACCAGTTCTTCTGATGTAACCGGGACTGGCGGGGCAGTGAATAAGGCCTGAATTTCATAGTTCGGCCTGTCGTTACAATCCTCTTTTTTCGGTACATATTTCCAGTCACCAGACCACTACTTCCCCTGAAAGTCCGTAACGCCTTTTTTTCACGTAGCGATATCGCCATGCCACTGTTTTTGCTTGCCCCGCCGTTTCATGCCCTTCCTGATAATTAACCTCGCTCATTCATCGCCCCACTCATCACAATATGCTTCGACCGGAGTTTTTCCTGCTTCATAATCATCACGCCATGCTTCAGCATCAGCAGCACTGCCACCACGTAACTCTGCATAGTCCATTAACAGTTCATGCCATTCTTCAAAACCGACGTTGTATTTAGTTGAACCAAAATCAGCCATTTTGTTCTTCCTCTTCGTCTTTTATTTCGTGATATGAGTAATTGCAGTAGTTAAAGAAAATATCTTTTGCTTCGTCATGTATTTCATCAGGCGTCGCATCATCATCCACTTCGAATTCATCCTCGAAATCTCCACCGGCTATTCCCGTTTCAATAATTATTTTAAACTTTCGCATTTAACTACCGCCCTTTCGGGCGGCCTCCTGATGTTCTGAGGGTGCAGAAATCCCTCCGGTTAAGGATTAAATTTTTAACAGAGCTAAATTTAATTATTCAGTTCTGGATTTTGTCGCCCTGCGTATCCGCGCTTTCGCGTTACGCTCAATCTGAATTAGCTTTTCTATATTTTTTCGCCTTTCCCGCTCCTCCTGACGCAAGAGCCTTACATCATCTGCCAGTCTGGTTTCTCTTTTCGCTACAGAGAGCATCCAGTCAAATGGTTCCACAACTGCACCGCAGATTTTACAGCGGACCTGACGCTCTTTTTCGTCAACCCGGACAGAGGCGTGATGACAATATGGTCTTTCCGATGGCTCATAAAGAAAATTAACCTGATTACGAGGGTCATCCTCTTTTACCGGAAATAAAACGATATTGCTTAACTCATCCTCTGGTTTTATTTCCATGCTCCTCTCCTTTGATGCGAATGCCAGCGGTAATTGAAGCCTGATAGCTAATTTCACTCACAGTACCGCCTCCTGAAAATTTAATGAACAATTCAATACGTTCTTTGGTAATAGTGGTCATGTGTTACTCCTTAACCCGCAGTGCTTTCAACTGATGAGGGGAACAAAATCCTTTCATCAAATCCGGCATTCATATCATGGACAGCAACACACCAATCCATCGACGAACGATTATCAAGAGCCTCCATGATTTCATCCATGCGGCGTAGGTCATACAGGTAAATGCTTTTATCGCCAATGGTGTAAAAGCCAATTTTTTTCGGTGATGGACAGCGATCAAGAACTTCCTGTAATTCGTTCAACCATGCCCGTTCTTTTTTTGTCAAAGTTGCCATATCAGTTTTCCTTATACGGATTAATTTTATTGTGCAGTGTGTTGAATGACGCCCATACCACGTCGTTATACAATTCAGTAACTGGCTCAATTATTTTCCCGATTGCCCAGACAAAAATTAGAGGGGATATCGGTATCATCAATACGATAAACAGAATGAGAAACAAAAATTCTGTCGCCCTACTTTTTTGCGGATATTCTTTTCTGAATAATGTAGTCATTTCTTACCGCCCTTTCGGGCGGCCTCCCGACATTAATCGTTGTGGTAACTCATGGCTTCATTTGCAGCATCAACCGGATCAACCTCCCACCAGCAATAATTTGGTGCGTTTCCTTCAGGTGTCCACGGTTCCAATTCATTTTTTGCCACATTCTCGTCGCCAGTAATTTTAAAAATCTGCTCAGAGAATTTTTTCACCCACTCGTTATATTTTTCAGTGTTAATAATTTTCTGTGTATTTGACATAGATATACCTCCAGTTAAGGATTAAATTTTATTTACAGTGCTGAACTTAATTATTCAGATTTGGATTATGCTTTCTCTTCACGAAGTTCCGATTGTTAATTTGGCTCACAACAGCACCTTCTGAAAATTACCCTGATAGAAAGCCAGTACACGCTGCATAGCTTCGCTCTTCCGGCACTCGCTACAGATTATGTTTTGACGCCTGTCGTAGCGGCGTATTTCTCCGTCTGGTAATGGCCAGATAAGGTCAGGATCAACCACAGATGGTTTCTTCAGATTTGCCCTTGAGAGTTTTTTGCGGGCGTTTTGCCAGTCCTTACGCGCCTGTTCAGACGGGAATAACCCGTAACCAGAGTTGTATACATCGCCACTGGCAACCAGCTCTCTGGCGAGAACACTCATCAGATATCTTGTCGCACCTGTCTTGGCTTCCAGTTGCCGTAACGTCTCGCGCCCACTCCGGCGTACTAGCTCAACAACCTGCCCTTTAATTTTTTCCCGCTCTTCTTGTGTAAATACTTTTGCCATAAGCGCCTCCGGCAATCACTTTTCCGATACAACACGGCGGGAAGAATCAGTAATCTGTCGAACAATATCCCGGTGCTTGTTCAGCTCCCGCAGCGCGGCGCAGACTCGCTCCCACTTCTGAACATCACTTTTCGCCCTGCGCAGCGCCAGGTTTGCCCTGCGCAGGGACGGAAAAATCAGCTCATCTGCTTGCGTTTCGGTAAACGATGGCAACGACTGCACAATGTCCGCCACAGTTTCTGTTTTAATTTCTTCCTGTGTTGCGGCTTCCCGGCCTGGTAACGCAGCACCTGCTGGCTGAGGAAAGGCCTTACCATCACTTTCCGTTACCAGCGCGGCTTTCGGCTCTGCTGGTAAATTATCGCCCGGCATGCAGTAACGAAATTTACCGTTCTGATTAACGCGTGCCAGCCGCCCCGTTGCGGTTACCACCGCCAGCGTGGAAGCAACCTTGCGAGTACTGACACCGAACTTACCCGCCAGTTCCTCACACGTTTTAGCCCCATCCTGACCGATAAACTCAATCATCATGTCTGCGGTAACTTTTTGTTCGACCTCCCCGGTCAGCATATCCTGTGCTTCAGATTTTACTGGCCGCTCTTCGGTTACCCGGGATTCACCTTCGCCAGCCAGAAACCAGGTGTGACCAGTTTTATCAACGACGCCATTTCTTTTGAGTTCCCACAGCTCGTTGACAGCCTCTTCACGACTGATTCCAAGGCGAGCTGCCACCACATGTGAAGAGGCTTTTTTCAGTGCTTTCAGTGCGTCAGATACGGTTTCCATTAAAATTTCCTCCGGACAAAATTACTTCACAACCCTCATATTGCTGACATTTGGACGCCAGCTATCCCAGTTAAACGTCACCCATCGACCACCGTTCATGGTCATGCGGTCCATAATCCTCTCACCAAGAAGCGTACTCATTGCGGCATGATTCAGGTTTGTTAACATCCCGACACTGCACAGTGATGCTGTCCGGCGATCAATTATCTGGTGCAATACCACCTGCTCGTTTTTCGTCTCCCGCTGAACGCCTATTTCATCCAGGACCAGCAAATCAACCCCGCAAAGCTCCTGTAAAAATTTTTCCCCGGATTTGCCGTTGTCGTAGCTGTCATGCAACACGCTCATGACGTCAGACACGGTGACGATAATCACGCTGCGCCCCTTCACCATCAGCCGGTTGCCCATCGCCGCTGCAAGGTGATTTTTCCCGGTGCCGGTTTTACCGCTGAACACAAAATTCGTGCACCCGGTCATCAGTTCGTCAGCTATGGATTTGGCCTGGCTCAGCGCGTATTTTTGCCCGTCGTTCTGCACCTGATAATTTGCAAACGAGCATTTGCTGTGCAGAGGCTGGATGCCCGAACGATTCAGGATTTTTTCCACCCGCAACTGGCGATTCTGGCGGTTAATCTCCTCGCTGCGTTTTCGTCCTTCAGCAATTTGCCATTCCCGCCACTCCTCCACCGTCCGGTACGGTGGAACCGACCCCTGTGGTGCAAGTCTGCGAATACGTTCAAGAACCCCAACTGCCGCAATGTTTTTCATGACACGTCACCCCCTGAATCCCGGCGGTATTTCAGTGTCCGGTTCAGAAATGTGATTCACGCAACGCTGCGCAGGCGAACGCCCCAGGCGGATAACCAGTTCATCCCATTTTTCCCGGAGTTTTGCCGGACTCATGATGTTTTTTACCCAGAACGAATCCCGCTGGAGACGCCCAAACATTTCACAAATTTGTCTGTGAGTTCTGCCATCCAGCATCCGCATTGTGCGAACGTCATTGGCCCATGCTGTCCAGTTGGGTTCTTTCGGTCTAGTGATCTCGCCATCATCGCTGGCCGCCTGCTCGTAAAGACTCACGATTCGTCCCCAGATCCACTGTGCGCACACCAAATCTTCCTGACTTCCCCACTGGCGTTTTTTCGCACTGAACACAACCGCGTCAGGGTGTCGGGTTAAAAAATCCTGTTCAGCCGTCTGCGGGTCCGGTTGCGAAGCGTCCGGACAAGAAGATCTTTTATCTGACGGATCAGGTTTTAATACTGACGGATCGGGGTCAATCATCGCCCCCCTAATCGGCAGTTTTTTATCAACAGTTGATCCATCAAAATTTGACGGGTCAACCGTTGAGGGGTCAATATTTGACGGGTCAACTGTTAACGGGTCATTTTTTGCCGGGCTAATTTTTCTTTTCGGTTTATATGACTCACGCGCCGCCGCCGCAGCTGCTTCGAGTTTTTCCACATTAAGCCGATAGATATTGCTTACATTACGCCCACCGACCTTACGCTCTTCCTTCGTCAGCCAGCCCTCTTTCGCCAGTTCTGCAATAGCCGATTTCACTGTGGATTCACTTCTTGCACCGATCTGACGCCGGATAGTTTCAATGGCAGGCCATGACACGCCCTCGTCATTGCTGTAGTCTGCAAGACGGGCCATAACCGCCACCCTGGATAAGATCATGCCGGTGAAGGCGCACCCTTCCCAGACAAGACCATGAAGCTTGCTGCTCATAAAACCCCCGAACACCGTGCTTTTAGTGCATCACCACAGCATTCCCTGCCGGGCCGCCGCGATTCATCTGGTCATACAAAACAACCGCTGACGCAACAAAATCATCGACATCCTTCACCAGCCGATCCCTCCGTTCGACGATCTCACGGTAATATTCAGAACTGTGGCTGCGCATACGGGCCACCAGCAAAGGCGGCATCGCCTTTTCGATCGCCGGTAACAGAGCCTGCATTTTTTCAACAGCATCAGGGGTGTCTTTATCCAGCCAACGGAAAATTTTCTGGGTATTACGGGCCAGGGCTTCCGGATGGCTGTCGTCATACAGTTCCGGGAACGTCATTCCCAGCTCGAAATACGCTTTGGTAATTTTCGCAGCCGGTACTTTTTCGCCGTCCGGATGCGCCCAGACATTCATCGCCATGCGGATGTGTTCATGCTTGATTTTCATGAATCATTCTTTCCTTCGTTCGAGGTGCTATCCTGCTTCTTGTAAAGTTCTGGGTTGTATTTCAATTCACCGTTAGTAATTTCATCCAGTTCCATTGCGCGAAGTTTGGGAATAACTGCTTTCCACCGCACAACAGCCACATGTGAAATTCCAAGAGCCTCAGCTACTAGTCGCTTTTTTTTGAAATAGCGCAGAACATCATCTTTGAACATAAAACTCTCCTGTTATTTCGAGCAGAAGGGTAACAATAGTTACATAACAATGTCAACCATAGCAACATCACTTGGTAGTAACATTGGTTACATGAAAAACACTATCAGCGAACGTATTCGGAATCGTCGAAAAGACGTTGGATTAACCCAACAGCAGGTTGCGAAAGCAATCGGCATATCTCGTGTATCCGTAACAAAATGGGAAAATGGCTCTTCAAAACCTGACGGTGAGAATTTGTATCTACTGTCAAAATTGCTTTCCAAATCTCCTGAATGGATTCTTTATGGAAAGGACTGTCACGATAAAACCGATGATCTGCGTCTGAATCAGTACCCTTACATTAGTGACAACATCGCCCGGTTGCCCGTTTTAACGTGGGAACAGGCTGGTTATTGGGATATGAGTTGTCCAGTAACCAAGATTCCTGGTATTAATAACTGGGTTGATGTCATGACAAAAACCGCTGAAAACTCTTTTTTATTGCATGTTGAGGGAGATGCGATGACAAACTCTAACGGCCTCCCAACCATCCCCGACGGATCTACCGTGCTGATCACACCATGCTCAAGTAACATTAGAGAACTGGTGGGAAAAATAATCTTAATCCAATTGGAAGGAACGCCAAACGTAACACTAAAAAAAGTTGCGATTGACGGACCAAACATCTATTTGTTGTCACTGAATCCGCTTTACAAACCCATCGAACTGAATGGTGGTTACACCATTAAAGGTAAAGTTTCACAAATACATCAATACTTAGACTGAGTCAGAACCCGCATTCATTGCGGGTTTTTTATGCCCTCAAATGTACCTTTTGCAACATTGTATTGACTCGAAAGGTAACTCTTGTTACCTTAACAACATACCAACCCACCCCGCCCCACAGAACGCAGGGAAATACTTCGAGTTACCCGGCAGTGGTCAGGGGTTAAGTAGCCAGCCCGAGGCGTAAGAACATGACGGCAGGG
>ERZ838516.2598-NODE-2598-length-18643-cov-3.434581_pt1 | contig 18643 bp, 18 predicted proteins | sample MGYA00519910_ERZ838516 | MGnify/ENA primary metagenome ERZ838516 (study PRJEB31850, sample SAMEA3708837) | human gut metagenome | biome: human gut; feature: human-associated habitat; material: faeces | place: China | collected 2014 ... | reverse complement strand
AATTTTGTATTTTTTTTGCCGTTATTTTATTTCTGTTGCATATATTATTTTGACTTCCCGATTTCCTGTTGCCATAGATATTATGCAACTGATAATTTTTCAATTACTTCCTTAATATGTTTACTTGCCTTACTTTTATCAACACGATTACTCAAAATAGCTTTTTTTAATTTTTCTTTTATTTCCACTTCAGTAAATCTTACAATGTACTTTTCCTCATTCTGATCTTCATTTAAAAAAATATCTTTGTATACTCGTGCACAATCAACAAGTTTCCTCAAAGAAATATCCATAATATCATAATGGTTATCTTGCAGATCAGTAATAGGAATTTCTATTCCTGCATATGTTTGCGTATATTCTAATCTCGCCTCATCTAATAATTTTGTATCAATTATAATAAAATCCATTTTTGTAATTTTACTTGATGAAACAGCAATTGCCAAGACTGCATTATCCAACTCTTCAATACTGTCTATTATCCATGTTGACAATGTTCCATTTGTTGTTCTAAATTCATTTGTAGGTACATCTGCAAAAATATCCTCTACATTATCATTTTGCAATAAACCATCTAAATAATCTCGTTTATTTAACTTACGTACCAAAAAAGACATTTTATTCTATTCCATCCCTCTCAATGTACATTATCACTTTATCCACATATTTCTGTAACCATTTCGGTTGGCATTCTATACTTTTCAACACTTCAAGGCCTTTTTTTGAATTCCACTGTTCAAAGCACTGTATTGCCCTATCTCTAATTAATAATTCTTTATTTGTCAATAACCCCATTGCCATTGCCTGACCTTTCGGTTCTACAATTTCATATGGAACAGCTGAAATCATAGCCAAGATTCCCTCTAAGAAATGAACGTTTGACAAATTTTTCAAATATATCTGCATAAGTGCCTCCATAACATAATCCATCTGTCCACGCTCATATGCTTGTTTCATAAAAATTTCAGACTGCGATATTTCACCATCTACATACTCATCATGTCCAATAATAATACTTATCTCATTATACATTTGTTTCACCTTACTATTACGAAACTCACGCATTTTTTCTTCAAAATCTTTTTCATTACAATATATTAGAGAACCTTCTGAAGTATTCTTTGAGATAATTTTATTTGTTGTCTCATTTTTAATATAAGCCTCGGAATCATTAACAAATATTTTCTCATTTTGTACAAAAGTATCTATCAACATCCTTCAACTTCCTTTGTAATATCCGCAATAAATTTAGCCGCTTCATTATCAAACCTTATCAGATGATTATATTGAAATCTCTGTGACATATTTTGCTGTAATGTATTCACATCTATAGACAAAACTATTCCATGATTATCTGTACCTTGTATTTGGCTTTGCTGCGCGTCCATTCGCATCATTTCTGTTATCCTATTACATTCTTCTTCCTTATCTTCTGAGATTTTACATTTTCCTCTCGAATTGAATCTAACACTCCATTCTACAAAAGATTCTTGATTATATGCAGATAATGGTTTTGTAAATCTATTGCAAAATTGACTCAGATCATCCTCAGTCATATTTTCCAACGCAAGTCTACAATTTAAGGCAAGCCTATTTCCTATAATTCCGTTAAACACAGAAAATACTTTCTCGATTAATTCTTTCACAATTATTAACAATTCATCTATACTTTTACATACGTTTGTCCCCTGTTGATAATTATAATTAAAGTCTATTCTAGCCGGCAAAAATACAATTGACCACGTTTTATCAGGTGACACAAGCTGTAATCTACTATCAACAAACATTTTTCCTGTTTTTAAATCAACTGATGGTATGTCTGCTGATCCTGGAACGAACCCCTTGTCTTTTAATGCTGTCAATAATTTAATTACTATTTCTGTTTCAAGCTTGATGTCAATAAATGAGCCAAAAAAACTTGTTTGCATATTCAAAACTTTATCCATTTTTATCCTCCATGAATTTCAAGAATACGTTAATTTCATTCTATACACTTTCAATCTACATAAAGCCATTTCTTCTTTTCAATTTTACAACAAACCAACGTTAATTGAGTGCTTCAAGTAAATATACCCAAAAGCAAAATTTCTTTTATGCTTTATATTGTAATATTACTATCACTACTTATCAAGCATTAATTTCTTCTAATAGCACCGTATTCAGCTATCATAATTCACCATTTCCTACCTCGGCCCCATAAATCTATCCCCATTCAAATGTATCATATGTTCCGGCATTTCAGCAATCCAGACTTCTGTTTCCCATGCAAGTTCTTCCGCAAATTTCTTATATGTCTTGAAATCTAAAAATGCCGTTACAAATATTTTTCCTGCCATAACATCTTTTGTCATTTCTGTAATTTCCAATATTCGTTTCGGATCCATCGGGCCGACCGATGTTACAGATTCCACAAAATAAATCCAATTCTTATCTGCCCGATACAATACAACATCAGGCATTTTATCATGTAACGTAATTTCAAATCCTAGTTCTTTTAATTTTTCTACATTCTTTACCAGATCTTTTTCTACTGTATCGCCAACGTACAAGCACTCAGAATTTGGTGCAAATCTTGGTGCAAATTCCTCAATAATGGCTTTTTGCAGCTCATTATGCTTACCCGTAGAAAATTTAAAACTTTCACCATTTATATTTACTGGCATCATTGTCATCTTCTTTTTGGAAGCGTACAAATCAATTAACTTTTCATGGTAACAAAGAAACCGCTTTATAGATTCTTTAAACATTGGTGTTTCCATCGTTCTCAGTATTTTTATTGTTTCTTCCGTCAATCTGTAGCGATAGTTTGGACTATTGGTTGCTTTTCCATTATCCTCTATCAAAGCTGCAGTACGAAATCTATGCAGCGCCTGTTTTCTAAATGTTTCTCTACTATTTTCCGCATAACTCATGCCATAAAATGTATTAACGAACTGGATAATATCATGAATACGAATCCATTCATTTGTTGCTTCACTCCATGACATATCTGGTTTTATGCCTGCCATTGCTAAAATAACATAGCAGCATATATCTGCTTGCTGTGCTTTGGGCATACCTATTGTTTGCAGAAATTCCCTTGTTTCTTCTATTTTCTTATCCACAGTATCCCTCCAATATCAAATTGCAATTTGCCTCCGAATAATCCTTACTTTTAAGCACTTTTCTGCCCATTTCCTGAATATCCTCTAAATCTGGCACAGGCATTGCATTTATCTCTGTTGAATTAACCTGTGTAGACCCATTTAAAATACGATAATATTCATCATAAAGTGTAGAATTAAATAATACATACAACCCATACACCAGGCATTCTGACATTTCCGTTAATATACCGTCCACAAAATTAATTTTATTCTGTGTACTTATCTTTTGGTACTGCGGAAATCTTTTGGCTAAATATACTCCACACTGCAATCTTCGAGGTTCTTCCTTTGCTGTAAATCGCTTTACAAATAGATAGTTTTTGTTATCTTGCACCAATCCCTTTTGTTCTGTCACTACATATTCATGTTCTTTCTGGATTGGAAATTCTATCTTCCCTTGCTTTATATGTTGTGCATAAAATAAAGGTATTGCTCCTTCTTCCGCTTCATCCCTCAAAATCTCACGATTGCGAAAATCTACTGTCAATCCTGTTTTCATTTTTACGCCTATTGCTGGAAGTGTCTTATCAAACTTATGCAATTTCTTTAATACTTCCACTTCATTTTCATCTGTTACAAGATAAACATAATAGTCTGATCCTGCTACAACCAGATCATATGGAACCGTCAATGATGTTAGTTCTCTAAAATCACTATTTGACTTCGATGATGTAATCGTGACTGTTCCCGGTTTTTCACTCGTTTTCCTTACTTTAATAATAATTGTTTCCTGTAGCACACTTTCCTTGTCAAAAACCTTATTTCTGCTGACAAAAAGATGAATATGTTCCAATTTCCCTTCTGTCAGAAAATATTCCCGGAAACGTTTAAAATACGCTCCTGATGTCCATGATCTCGGAATGATATAAACCATCTCTCCATTTTCACATAAATTAAATAATCCCATGGATGCAAAGATGAAATACAAATTCGGTGCACCATAACATACCTTTGGCATCGCTGTTGCTTCTGGCGCATCTTTTGGAATTTTCATATATGGCGGGTTTCCAATTACAAAATCATATTTTGGGGGCTCCGCATTTCCTCCCAACATATGATTAAAATCCAAATACTGACTCAGAATATAGTTATCTTCAACGATATTAACTATAAGTTTTTTCTTTGTCTCTTCTTTACAATATTCCAAATTACGTTTCAACAATGGCAATACATTTTCATCGTTCTCATAGCAGGTAAGTTCAATCTCCTGAATAGAATCTATTGTTTCCAATCGCTCAATAAAAGCACATGATAATATGCCTGAGCCAGCCCCTGCATCAAGCACACTTACTTTGCCCGCTTTCTCATCGAAGTTATATAATCCCGACATAAAACGGGCAGTTTCCATACTGGTAAAAAACTGTCCGTATTTTTTACGTTCTTTTTTCGGCATACTCTCTATATATTCATTTGTAAGTTCCACAATTTTTTTAAGCATATTCCACCTGCCTACAAGCCTTCTATTTCTTGTTGTCATACAGTCGTTCAAAGACAATCCTTTCGATATTTATCGAAAGATTGATATTCCATTCATACTTACTCAAAAAGTTATGTGCATACGCTCGATTTTTAGGTACTATTCTACACTTCAGATATTTTGCTAATCCTTCCGCAGAACAATCTAAATCAAATGATAATAAGTGTTTTCCATTCAATTTATTTTTATTATACCATATTATTTCATCCTGCAACACAAACATCTCTTCATATTCTAAGTTTATTTCTCTGCACTATTTTCAAGAAAAGACCTAACCAGAGAAATATGTTCATTCGTCTTACACCTGATGTCAAAGCAGTTCTCCGACACCATAAAATCCAAAAAGCAACTTTTAGGGATAAGGAATTTCCCGGAAACACGAAATGCTTGCAGCTTTTTATTTTTACACCAAAGATGAATGGATGCACTGCTATACCCAATCACCTCGGTTACATCTGCTACCTTCAACAAATCATCATAATCCTCCAGCTTAGCCTCCATATACGTCCGAAAATGCTTTTTCTCCGTCTCTGACAATTTTTTCAATCTGTTGCAACGCTTTTTACGAGGTTTCGTGCGACCGGATCGTTTTGCATACCACATCTCCGGTGCACGATAGTCCTCCGGATGAATCTCACGTTCCATTAAGTAAGTAATTACATCCTCTGTTCGAATTGTATACCGTCGCGTTTTCTTTCCCGAATCAATACAAGGCACCAATCCGCTTTGCAGCAGATAAAGTGCTGTTGCTTTGCTGATGTGAGCAATCCGATAAAATTGATCCTTAGAAATTGTTTCGGGATATTGTTTTCTTATTTCATCATAAGCCTTTCTTCTTTTTTTCATGCAGAAATCCTCCCCTATTTTATATTAGGTACAGGTAGGTATTTCCGCAAAAAAGCTACTCCAGTTCTCTCCAGTTCTCTCCCGATTCTCTCCAAAATTCTCATAAATGTAACATTTTGTTAATAATTTGCCCTATTCGAACCTTCCCGAAATTATCGGAGTTTTCGCTTTTCACTACAATAAAACAAGGAGAAATCATTGATATTTCGCAGTTTTCAACATCCATTAAATTCTTCTGACTTCCACTAACTTCTCACAAAGTTGGAAGAAGGAGAACGTCTCGAAAACCGGCAGGCGGGCGCAAACCCGTGCGTGGGTTCAAATCCCACCATCTCCGTAGGAACAAGTCAGTAGTTGATTTTCAACTGCTGGCTTTTTTATTTGATTATTACCAATCATAACCACCAGTAAACTGGTGGTTATGATTCAACTATAAATTAACTCCGCCATATCTAAACTCTTGTCCCATAAGGATACCTTCAATCAAATTCTCTTTCTAATGTTATTGTAGTCTGTTTATATCCTTATGTGAAGTTTGTCGATTGTTTTGCATTTAGGGCATCTATGATTTGCTGATAAACTTTTCTGGAGGGTCTACGATTTTCTTTTTCCATCTGATAGTAATAGCTTGCTTTCAAGCCAACAAGCTCGGCAAACTCACGCTGATTCAGTTTTATTTCTTCTCTGATTGCCTTCAAAGCCTCTGTATAAGGCGATACAACGAACGCAGCAAATGAATCAGAGAAGCGACACATCAATTTTCAGCCGTTCTGAGAGCCTCACAGCGGTATCATATGGTATCGGCGCAAGCCCCTGCTCATATTTCAGCAAAGTTGCCTGAACAATGCCTACCTGCTCGGCAAGTTGTCTGGTCGTAAGATTATTTCGTAGCCGATAATAACGCAGATACTCTCCCGGTTGATTGCCTTTTGGTCTTTTCTCAAATGGCAATGTCAGATGACGGCGCAGCTTTCCAGGACGGGATTGATACAACGATGTGTGATTGAAAATATCATTGCAAAAACTATATGATATTCACAACGATATTTAGAATGTGCCGTGCTTTTTATTTCGTTCTTCATTTGTTAAAAACCTCCTTGTTGTCTTTAGTAATGCGGTCGCCAAACCACTACTATTTTACAACAAGGAGGTTCTAAAGTTTTTATCTTCCCCCAGTAAAACTGGGGGTTTATTTCCACGCATAAATGCGCCAACAAAAAAGCCTATGCTTAAAACCACAGGTTTTTCATTTTTATTGTCATATTTTATTTTTTATAAACAGGCTTCTCCGCTCTGCATTTTCCGTCAGCACAAAAATCATCCGCACAGCAGCATATTTTCAAACAGATTCTCATACGTTTCCTCTAATTTTCCAACCGTTTCAATATAAGAGCCGCTTCCTGTGCTGCTTTCTCCCAGCTTATAATAAATCTCTCCCGTTGCTTTATCCACAAGGAACAGACGCATGCCTTTGATAACCCAGAAGCTTGCGGTTTCATCCACGCATTGCAGCTTCTGAAATTCTGTCTGCATTTCGCCCACATACGGTGTTAGCTTCTGATAGCTCTCGCTTTTCTGAAACATCGGATAATAAAGCTGCAATTTTTCCTTTACATTCTGCACTGCTGCTTCCTTTGTGATTTTCTGCGCTCGGTTATCCAGATTGATACAGGGGTTCCCCATCGGCATCACTTCCTGCATGCCATAGGTTACAGTCGCACCAAGCTGTGTCGCAAAAGCGCGCACCGGAACATAAATCTCGTTTTCCACGCAGATTGTCTTGCCGGAAAGTGCCGTATCCTTCACTTCTTCCCTTTGCAGACCCAGCGCATCGCACAACGCCCCAAGCTCCATGAAAGCACGTCCGTTTTCAATGATGACATGCTCTGCAGACAGACCGCCATTGATGATGAGAAATGTATGCTTTTCTCCATCCGTCAGCACAGCCTCCTGCCCGGAATCCGCCGTAAATTTGTATTTCCAGTCTCCCTTGTCAAAATCACTGTTTTCCGTATCCACGCTGTTCCGATAGCAGGGTGTATGCACTTCCGCCGCCCATGCCTGCCCACAGAAAAGCTGTGAAAACAGAAGTCCACAAGCCAACATCCTTCTTAAATTCTTCATTGAAAAACCACCTTTTCCCTAATTAGACACGAATCCGCTTTTTTCTTTATTATAAAGCAGAAAGCACAAAAAGGGAATATGTAAATAAAATTGAAAAATACGCATGACATTCCTGCCATGCGTATCTCTCAGAATTTATGCTGCCATATTTTCCATGAAAATGCCGTAGCCCTTTGTCGGGTCTGCCAAAGTCACATGCGTCACTGCTCCCACAAGCTTTCCATCCTGCAAAATCGGCGAACCGCTCATGCCCTGCACAATGCCGCCTGTCAGCGCAAGCAGCCGTTCATCCATAATGCGGATATTCATATCCTTATGCTGTCTTCCGCCGTTCTTCTCCAGACTTTCGATTTCCATGGCATACGCCTGCACGCCCTTGCCCTCCAAATCAGAAAGCAGCACAGCCGCGCCCTTTTTTACCTCTGCCTTTGTGGCAACAGGATAGCTTTCACCTGCAAAAACGCCTGCCGCCGCCTTGCCATAAATGCCCGTTTCCGTATTTTTCTCGATTGCGGCAAGCTTCTCTTGCATCTCTACCTGCCCAATCAATTCACCGGCAGCACCCCTTTTCCCCTTCACAATTTCCGTCAGGGTGGTATCCACCACAGAGCCGCCATGAATCACCATCAGATCATCCGTATCCACATCGTACACACCATGCCCCAATGCGCCGAAGGTACCGTTTTCCGCGTCATAATACGTCACTGTGCCGATGCCTTGGATACTGTCCCGAATCCACGCGCCAATCTGGTAGGTCTGCGCGGTATTGCTCAGAACCGGTGTAATCTTCACCTCCTTCTGCCTGCCATTTCGCTCCAAACGCAGACAAATCGGGTTCCCTTCGCTCTGCTGAATGGTTTTCATAAACGCTTCCTTATTCTCCTGCTTCTCGCCGTTTGCCTGCAAAATGCGGTCTCCGGCTTTCAGAAGTCCCTTGCTGGGTTCATGGCTTTCGTTATCCGCTCCGACTACGCTGCCTGTTTCCAAAACCAGAAGCCCTTCTGTATCCATCGTTACGCCCACCGTTCTGCCGACAGGAATCAGCTTCCGCCGCTCCAACGCCTGTGCAGACTGTGGTACGCTTAACAGAATCGGAATGAAAACCGCAAAAAAAGGCAATACTGATAAAAAAATTTTTCTTATTTTCTGCTGCATCTTCTCCTCTCCCAACCATATTTTTTGGAACAATTTTTTGCTCCAACCTTACTTTCTCCGAAACCCAAAAGCGATATACCGCCCAAAAGCACCAGAAACATACAAGAGGTGACAATACTGCCGAAATCGTTGATTGGGAAATTTTTAATTTTCAACGGAAAGCCCTGCGTTGCATCATACGAATTCCACTCCGACAGGAGTTCATTTTCTGCACCCTCTGCCCCTAAAACCATTGTCTTAGCATTCTTTGCAGCATAGTATTGATATTTGCTTTTTCAACAGCCTCTGCCGTAATCAAATCCGTCCTGCCGACTTCCTTCCCATGCAGCAAATAAATCAGTTCACCGACCTTCTCCCCTGCCGCAACCGGCGCATCCATGGCAGGCAAAAGCTCCGTTTTCGTTTCCCATTCACCGCCGATATCCTTTTTCAGAAGAATGGAAATCTCCTCCTGCACCACAGCCGAAACGCTGTCCTCCATGCCCTTCGTCACAGGAATACGCCCCATTTCCTTCCCTGCGGGCAGTCCCTTTTCCGCGCTGTAATTGGCAAAGCCGTAATCCAGAAGCTTCATGGTTTCCTGAAAGCGCAGCTTGAAATCCGGTGCAGCCATCACAACGCCAATCAGGTGTAGCCCGTTGCGCTCCGCCGTACCGGAAAGACAATAAAGCGCCTTGCCCGTAGAGCCTGTTTTCAGCCCCGTTGCACCCTCATACCATTTGATCAGCTTATTCGTATTCGTTAAGCCAAATTCGGACTCCCCCTTGCGCGTTTTATGTATGATGGTATCCTGCCATGTGGTCGTATATTTCTGCACCTCCGGGAACTTCGTCATCAGCTCCCGACTCATCAGCGCAATATCATACGCACTGGTTTCGTGTCCGTCCACATCCAGTCCGCAGGCATTGACAAAATGCGTTTCCTGCATCCCCAATTCCTCTGCCTTCCTGTTCATCCGCTCCACAAATGCCTCCTCACTGCCTGCCACAAACTCCGCCATGGCAACCGCCGCATCATTCGCAGATGCAATCGCGATACATTTCGTCAGCTCTGCGGCTGTCTGCGTTTCGCCCGCCTCCAGAAAAACCTGTGAGCCACCCATACTCGCCGCATGCTCGCTCACCTGCACCGCTTCCTCCCATTCAAACTGTCCTGCCGCCTCCGCTTCGTAAATCAGCAATAATGTCATCACCTTTGTCACGCTGGCAGGCGGCATTGCCTCGTGACTGTTTTTTTCATACAAAACCGTTCCCGTGCCTGCGTCCATCAGCACCGCACTTTTACTTTTCAGCTGTAATGCATCCGTTTCCGCCGCAAAAGCAGACAGGTTGAACCCAAGCGACAGCACAGACATCAGCAGTATCGCCAATACTCCCTTCCAATTCTTCATCCGCCCATTCCTCCCAGATATTCTTATGGATACTCTATGCTTTTCCCCGCTGAAGTATGCAGACGGCGAAATTCTTAAGAGTTTTTTAAATTTGACTGATTTTTACAAAAGTCTGTAATTTTGTTGTATACTGTTGCTATAGCAGAAAAAAATTTGTTATAATCTTACTATTGATGAAAAGAAAAGGAGGGTATTCTCTATGAAAAAGACAAAACATACTGTAGCCTTGGCTTTGGCGGCAATGCTGGCGTGCCAACCGCTTTCTGTTTATGCGGCAACCTTTGCCGATATGAATCAGGCTCCTTGGGCGGGTGCCGAAGCATCCATCAATAAGGCGGCAAGCCTAGGTCTGGTTGTTGGGGAAACCAGAAACGGCAAAACCTATTTTCGCCCCAGAGATTCTGTTTCTCTGTCCGAATCCTGCCAGCTGGCGTATAAGCTGCTGATACAGACAGGCAAGGCAAAGGCGGATGACAGCGTAACCCAGAAATGGACTCCCATCATGAATGCTTACGGCATCCAAAGCTGGGCATATCCTGCCGTTTCCTACTGCTTGGAAAACGGGATTCTGGCTACCTCTAACCTGAGCGGCTTCATGAAAAACGGCTCTAATCTGCCTGCCACAAGAGAACAGGCAGCAACCATCCTTGGGCGCGCCTTAACAAAGGGGGTTTCTTCCTACACAGCAAATGAAACCACAACCACCTTCCTGGACAACAGCAGCATTTCCACAGAAGCGAAGCCCTATGTTGCCCTGCTGAAAAGGGTAGGCGTAGTCAATGGGGACGATTCCAATAAATTCAACCCCAAAAAGACACTGAACCGCACAGAAACCGCAGTTCTGGTAACAAACCTGTATGGTGTACTGGAAAAGGCAACCACACCCACAACTCCGACAACACCTGCCAACCCGACCATCTCCACGCAGAAGGGTACGGTTGCGACCATGACAAATTTCTATGTCAATCTGAAGGACAGCGCAGCCTACTACATGCTGGCATCCGGCGGCACAACCATCACACTGAACGGTTCTTCTGCCACCATGAGCGATGTCGTAAAGCTATATAAGGCAGGCACCTCTATTGATGTTACCCTGACGCTCGACAGCAGCCTGCATATCACCAAGCTGGAGGCTACCTATAAGGAAACCAAGAAAACCAAAGGCAGCCTGACAAAGGTGAGATATAATAAAACGGATAAAGAAGGCTCTATCACGATTGATAAGGACAGCACCTACTCCTTTACCGACAAAGACGATGTAGATATCCGTATCGACAAAAAGAGCTATAGCCTGAAGGAATTGTACGACCTATTCACAAAGGCAGAGGATGACAAAGCAACCATTGAGGTCGAGGTTACCCTTGACAACAAAGGAAATCTGACAAAAATCACAGGCACCACAAAGGACAGTGACAGCAGCGATTCCTTGAAGGGCAAAATCTCCGATATGAGCTATAATAAGTCCAAAGAAACAGGCTACATCAAGCTGAAAGGAAAAACCACAAAATATGAAATTGATGATACAGATGATGTAACCGTAAAGATTGACAACAAAACAAAAGACTACAAAGATCTGTATAATCTGTACGATGATGGGGATAGCACCATTACCGTTACACTGACACTGAATAAAAAGGATTATGTTACCAAAATCACAGCAACCACCTCCGACAGCGACAGCAAGGATGATGCGGACGGCAATGTTGCAAACGTTACCTATAAGGAAAACAAGGACACCGGTACGGTAAAAATCGGCAGTAAGACCTATGATATTGATGAGGTAGATGATGTCGATATCTCCATTACCGACGGTTCCGATAAGATTAACAACTGGGAAGACTTCTATAATGCCTATAGGGACAAAAAGGTCATGAATGTTTCCGCTACCGTGAAAAAGGATGAAATCTCAGAAATCACAGGTAAGGTTACAGAAGCTAAGGGCAAAATGAAAAAAATCGGCAATGATTATATTAAAATTGAAGGCAATTATAGCGAAAAATCCTTTAGCTATGATTTTGACAAAAATAAGACAGATGACATCAGGGTAAGCCTTAGCGGTTCTTCCTATGTAAATAAAATAAAAACTCTTGAAGAATTGATCGATACAGAGTTTGACAATGATGATACCCTTAACCTCGTTTTGAAGCTGGATAAAAACGGAAAAATCACAAAAATCTCCGGCGAATATAAATAATTTCGCCAAAACGCACTGACCATAAAGGGCAACACCTGCATGAAAAGGCGTTCAGACAAAAATCATAAAAGCAAAGGAATTTTCCTTTTTATGAGTCTGCGCTTTTGCGTGGACTCATTTTTTATAGGAGTATTATATGAAAAAAATACATTCGGCATTTGCGCCGTTTCTCGGCATCCTCCTTCTGCTTGCGGTCTGGTTTCTGCTTTGCCGCGCAGAGGTATTCAGTCCCTATCTTCTGCCGACACCACAAAAGGTGTTCGACAGCTTTCTGCACATGCTTTTCTCCGGAGAATTGCTTCGGGATGTGCTGATTTCCTTTATCCGTATTCTGAAGGGCTTCTGTATTGCTTTTCTGCTTGCGTTTCTTCTGGGGATGTTCCGCACGCTCCTGCCTGCCGCAGAAAAATATTATGACGCAATCGTGCAGTTTTTCCGCAATGTACCGCCGCTGAGTCTGATTCCGCTTCTGATTCTCTGGTGCGGCATCGGGGAAACCACAAAAACCGTTATTATCGTGCTGGCATCCTTCTTCCCGATGTATCTGAACATCGTAAAAGGCTTTACGGGCTGTGACCAAAGGCTATTGGAGGTTGGGGATGCCTTCGGCTACACAAAATTTGAAAAATTCCGCTATATCCTCCTGCCCTATGCCTCCGCCGATATTCTCGTTGGGATGCGCATCGGCATGGGCTATAGCTGGCGCGCCATCATCGCGGCAGAAATGATTGCAGCTTCCAGCGGTATCGGGCATCTGATTCTGTTCGCACAGCAGCTGAGCCGCACCGATAAGGTGATTGTCGGCATTTTTGTGGTTGGGCTTGTCGGTCTGGCAACCGATAAATGCTTCGGCTTTTTGCTGAAAAAATTATTTAAGGGGAATGGTGAAAATGGCTGGAATTGAATTAAAGCATATACAGAAGGCATACACCGTGGACGGGCGGACGTTCCCTGTTTTAAAGGATATCTGCTTGCAGATTCCCGAAAACAGCATCACCGTCCTTCTTGGGAAAAGCGGCTGCGGCAAAACCACCCTGCTCCGCTTAGTGGGGGATTTGGAGAAGCCAAACAGCGGAGAAATTCGCTTTGCGGTCACGCATAAAACCGCCTTTGTGTTTCAGGAGCCGCGGCTCATGCCTTGGCTGACTGTATGGGATAATACTATTTTCGGACTGAAAAAGCACTCCTATGATACAGGAAAAATCCAAGCCCTGCTGGAAACGGTTGGTCTGGATGGCTTTCAGAGAGCCTATCCCCATCAGCTTTCGGGCGGAATGCAGCAAAGAACTGCCATCGCGCGTGCTTTGGCGTATGCGCCCTCCTTCCTTCTGATGGATGAGCCCTTTGCCGCATTGGATCATTTCACGCGCACCCAGCTGCAGAAGGAACTGATTCGCCTGCAAAAAAGCCAAAATACAGGGATTTTATTCGTCACCCACAGCATTGATGAGGCCCTGCTTCTGGGGCATAAAATTGCCTTTATTGAGGATGGATGCATCAAAAAGGAATTCCTTTTGGATACGGATTGCGAAAATCGGGATTTATTATCCAAGGAACTGATTGAACTGAAACGAGAAATTCTCGCACAGCTTCATTTATAAAAAACTGTCTTTAGGTTTCTGATCCGAGCGCACCTTTCGGCAGTTAAAATAAGCGTTTTATCATTTAAAATTTTTAGGAGGTATTACAAATGAAAAAAAGATTGATTGGCATGGCAATGGCAGCTGTTCTGGCTATGACGGCGCTGACAGGCTGCGGCACCGCAGGGGATACATCCTCTCTCGATTCGCTGACCTTCACCTATGTCACCTCTCCCCTAAACCTGCCCTCTATCGTGGAAAAGGAGGAAGGCATTTTCACAAAAGCCTTTGCGGATGACGGCATCGAAGTGAAATATGCAGAAATCACCTCCGGCGCAGACCAGACACAGGCACTGGCAGCCGGAGATGTGCAGGTGCTGTATGCCGTTGGCGCAACCTCTGTCATTCTTTCTGCCGCAAATGATGCAGATATCAAGGTGCTGAATATGTATAGCCGCTCTCCCAAGGCATTCTGCATGTATTCCAAGGATGAAAGCATCAGCTCCCCTGCGGATTTGCGCGGCAAAACCATTGCAGGCCCTGTCGGCACAAATCTACATGAGCTCTTGGCGGCATATCTTGCAACCGCGGATATGACAGTGGATGATGTAAACTTCGTGAATATGGGCATTCCCGAAGCAACGGCAGGTCTGGAAGGCGGCAGTGTGGATGTGGCATTGCTGGCAGGTGCAGCCGCATATCAGACACAGCAGCAGGGCTATCACCTGATTACCGATGGCGAGGGCTTGATTAACGCCATCATTGCAGTAGCAGTCACAAATAAATTCTATGAAGCGCACCCCGAAATCATCGAAAGGCTGCAATCCGCACAGGCAGAAATCGCAGACTTTATTCAGAACCACGAGCAGGAAGCCTACGAAATGGCAGCAGCGGAGCTGGATTTGGATGTGGATGCCGTAAAGGAAATGGCACAGTATTATGACTTCTCCACAGAGATTACTGCTGCGGATAAGGAGGGCTTCCAGCGCACCGCTGATTTTATGTATCAGGCAGGCATGATTGAAAAAGAGCTGGATGTAAATACATTATTTTAACTAAAGCAAACTCAGGATTCCACTTGGGTCAGAGCGAAGTAATGCGCTCTTGCTTCCCGCTTCCTTCCGCAACAAAAAAAAGCGTCCAAGCTTGGACGCTTTTTTGTTGCTCCTCCTTCAGATGGACGAGCCTTGCTTCATGCCCCAGAAATTCATTATAGCGGAAGGATTCCCTTCTGCCGTTTTCCATCTGACAGTAAAAATGGTGGGGATATAATTCCAGCACCACGCCATGACGAATTTCCCGTGTAATATATGTATAATCCTTCAAAAGAGAACGCTCCTCAACAATAACAAACTTTCCCTTTTCCAATCCATACCTACCTGCAAGCTCCTTCAGCCATGTATTTTTCCACATTCTTCTTTCCTTCATCTCATACCCCTTTCGTATTACGGTTTATCCGTAATTATACTTTAAAAAAATAAGTTATTCCTTTATCCGACACAATCATACTACGGTTTCACCGTATCTGTCAACGGTTTTTTCGTAATTATTCCAAAATATATTGCATTTTTACGATTTAACCGTATAATAAAGATGGGACGGTGATTTTATGGATAACAGCAAAACCATTTTGGCAAAAAATATCCGCTACTACATGGAAAAAAATCAAAAAACAAGAGCTGCACTTTGCGAGGCACTGGATATAAAATATACCACCCTCAGTGATTGGGTAAACGGGAAAACCTATCCCCGCATAGATAAGCTGGAACGGCTTGCGGCATATTTCGGCATTGAAAAATCTGCACTCTTGGAGGATAGAGAGCATTTGCCGCCGGATGCCATTCCCTATACGCCACGCCAGACAAGACCCATCCCCATTGTCGGCGTTGTCAACTGCGGTGTCCCCCTTCTTGCAGAGGAAAATATCGAGGGCTATATCGAAACACCCTTGGAGGATTTGAATAGCGGCGAGGAATATTTTTGGCTGCGTGCCAAAGGGGACAGCATGACGAATATCGGCATTCATCCCGGAGATTTTCTGCTCATCCGCAAGCAAAACGATGTCGATAGCGGCGATATTGCCGTTGTTTCCGTCAACGGAGACGATGCAACCCTCAAGCGTGTGATTAAAAAGGAAAACGCCCTTGTGCTGCAGCCCGAAAACCCTGCCTATGAAATGAAAATCCTCGTCGGCAAGGAAATGGAGGACGTTCATATCCGTGGGCGGCTGATGAAGCTGGAAAAACGCTTTTGACCAAAGCAACCCCTTTTCATACAAAAAGCAAGAGGTGATAGATGATGAAAACACGGGAAGAAATATTAGCCTACGCCCTCTCCTTTGCGGAGGTCTACACAGAATGTCCCTTTCGTGACCAAAATTGGCAGTTGGTTCGCCTAAAGGAAAACAAAAAAGCATTTCTCTGGATTTATGACCGAGGGGGATATCTCAATCTAAATGTAAAGGTAGCGCCCGAATGGCGTGAGTTCTGGCGGAACACCTATCCTGCCGTGGTTGCGGGCTATCATCAAAACAAAATGCACTGGAATACGATTATTCTGGACGGCACCATTCCCACGCAGGATATCAAGCGCATGATTGCCGAAAGCTACGATTTGATTGCGGATAGTCCCACCAAGCGCATCTACGAGGCGGTCAAAAAAATCCCCAAAGGCTGTGTCGCAACCTATGGGATGATTGCAGCGCTGGCAGGTGACCCGAATATGGCGCGCGCGGTCGGCAATGCCCTGCATAAAAACCCGGACCCTGCAAATATCCCCTGCTATCGTGTTGTCAATGCAAAGGGGGAGCTTTCCGGTTCCTTTGCATTCGGCGGAGAGGCTGCACAGGAAAAGCTGTTGCAGGCGGATGGCATTGAGGTGGTCAACGGAAGGGTCGATTTGGAAAAATATCAATGGAAATTCAAATAGGACGCAAAAAGGGTGTGATAAAATTTATCACACCCTTTTTACCGTCTTATTCTTCATCCAGCTTCAGTACAGACATAAATGCCTTCTGCGGCACCTCTACGCTGCCAATCTGGCGCATACGCTTTTTCCCTTCCTTCTGCTTTTCGAGCAGCTTTTTCTTACGGGAAATATCACCGCCATAGCATTTTGCCAGAACATCCTTGCGCATTGCGCTGATGGTTTCTCTGGCGATAATCTTGCTGCCGATTGCTGCTTGAATCGGAATTTCAAACAGATGTCTGGGAATTTCCTTTTTCAGCTTTTCGCACATCTTTCTGCCACGCTCCGTTGCGGAATCCTTATGCACAATAAAGGACAGCGCATCCACAGGCTCCCTGTTTACCAGAATATCCAACTTCACCAGCTCACTTTCCTGATAGCCCAGCAGGCTGTAATCAAAGGAGGCATAGCCGCGGCTTCTGGATTTCAGCACATCGAAGAAATCGTAAATAATTTCATTCAACGGCATGTGATAGGTCAGCATCACACGGGAGGAATCCAGATATTCCATACTGATGTATTCGCCGCGCCGCTGCTGGCAAAGCTCCATAATCGGCCCGACATAATCCTTCGGGAGCATGATTTCCGCCTTCACAATCGGCTCCTCCATCTTCTCGATTCTGGCAGGATCGGGCATATTGCTCGGGTTGGATAAATCAAAGCTTGTCCCATCCGTCAGATATACCTTATAAATAACACTGGGGGCAGTTGTTACCAAGTCCAGATTATATTCTCTTTCCAGTCTTTCCTGAATGATTTCCAAATGCAGCAGTCCAAGGAAGCCGCAGCGGAACCCAAAGCCTAACGCAACAGAGGTTTCCGGCTCAAAGAACAGCGCCGCATCATTCAGCTGCAGCTTCTCCAGTGCATCGCGCAAATCGGGATATTTTGCCCCATCCACAGGGAAAATGCCGCAGTAAACCATCGGGTTTACCTTCTTATAGCCGGGCAGTGCCTCTGCGGTCGGGTTTTCCGCCAATGTAACCGTATCCCCCACGCGTGTATCGGATACCGTTTTGATGCTTGCCGTAAAATAGCCAACCATGCCGGCACTCAGCTCATCCACAGGCAGGAAACGTCCGGGGCCGAAAATGCCAACCTCAACAACATCAAATTCCTTCCCTGTTGCCATCATTTTGACTCTGCTGCCCTTACGAATCGAGCCGTCAAACACACGCATCAGCACGATAACGCCGCGGTACTGGTCATATACAGAGTCGAACACCAACGCCTTCAGCGGCGCATTGACATCCCCCGCGGGCGCGGGAATATCTGTAATAATGCGTTCCAGAACCTCCTCGATATTGATACCGTTTTTCGCAGAAATTTCAGGGGCATCCTCCGCAGGAATCCCGATGATATCCTCAATTTCCTGCTTTGCCCATTTCGGGTTTGCGCTGGGCAGGTCAATTTTATTGATAACCGGAAGAATTTCCAGATTATTATCCAACGCCAGATAAACATTTGCCAGTGTCTGCGCTTCAATGCCCTGCGCCGCATCCACAATCAGCACCGCACCCTCGCACGCCGCAAGGGAGCGGGATACCTCATAGTTGAAATCGACATGTCCGGGTGTATCAATCAGGTTAAACTGATATTCCTCCCCATCTTGCGCGCGGTAAATCAGACGAACCGCCTGCGATTTGATGGTGATTCCTCTTTCACGCTCCAGATCCATGTTATCCAAAACCTGCTCCTGCATTTCTCTATCTGTTAAAAGACCTGTTTTCTGAATCAGTCTGTCTGCCAATGTGGATTTGCCGT
>ERZ838516.2589-NODE-2589-length-18723-cov-3.843636_pt1 | contig 18723 bp, 9 predicted proteins | sample MGYA00519910_ERZ838516 | MGnify/ENA primary metagenome ERZ838516 (study PRJEB31850, sample SAMEA3708837) | human gut metagenome | biome: human gut; feature: human-associated habitat; material: faeces | place: China | collected 2014 ... | reverse complement strand
ATTCATTAAGAAATGTCGCTTTCAGTGTCTTAATTTATGAGGCCATTATAATCGGAAAAACCAGTTCTGTATTTATGTTCTTATTAAAAGAAACAAAGAATATTGAATTATTACGGAATATAAGTTGGGCTAAATGTATAATATATATAGATTGTAAAAATAATAAAAGTGATGTTTTGGATTTTTTCAATAGCGAGAACGAAATTGTAAATAAAAAAATATATGAAAACGCTCTTATTATTGTTGATAATTTGGAATCCATGGGAAAAACTTTTTTGGAAAACCTTATTAGTATAATAGATAGTTCATCAGGAAAATTTATATTATTATCAGATGCCAGTTCATTGGATAATAATTTATATAATACTCTTGAAAAGAAATGTATGCAAAGTAATTTTATACTGTCTATAAATGGGTATAAATCATATGATTTTAATAACATATATAAAAAATTAACGGATAATGAAAAAGAAGTATTATTAGTTATATATTATATATCATTGTCACTTACATTAATACAAGTTCGTGATATTTACTCTATTTTTAAAAAGAATATTTCTATGTTGCAATTAAAGTTTATTATATCTTCTCTTTTACGAAAGGGGTTAATAAAGTATTTTCCGTTTGACCATACATATATTTTATTTGTAAAGCGTGTTGATATGGCAGAATATTATAAGGTAATATGGGAAACTCAACAAAATTTAAATGCGGTAAATAAAATATTGCTAAATTCAGAAAAATTCCCAGAGAGTGCATGGTTAAGTATACTTCGTTTACCTTATGATAAAATTACAAAGACACAAATTGAGGATAAGGAAAAAATATTTGATGCAGCACTCAAAATTGGAAACTACGATACATTATATAAAGCTCTATCAAATGAACTAAACTATTCTTCATTCAAAGAAAATATATTTCTTTATGAGTCCGCAACATTATATTTTTACAATAGCGAACAGGATAAAGCTTTTAAAAAGTACAATATTTTAATTAACCAAGCAGATTCTATTGATAAGAAAAATCTTATTATGCTCAAAATTATTGAAGCTACACATGGAGATGTAAGTTTGGCAACACAACAAAATATTCGTTTATATTTGAATGATTTATTAAATGATGAGTATGAATATCAGTTATATGCAAAATACTGGATGTTGCATATGAAGACGGAAAAGGGAGATTTTTTACTAAAAGAATATGAAACGTTACTAAGAAATCTTACAACAAATAAAAATAATATACAACAGCAACAACTTTACCTTGAAATTGTAAAGAGATGCTATACAGATATTATTCGAAGTTATCATATATTAAAGAAATTATTGCCATCATTTATAATTGCTGATTTTGACAAATTTTTAAATGAAAATTATATTGAAAATCCGAGCATGATAAATTATTATAATTCACTTTATGTAAAAGCCAATACTTTACATTATATTGAATTAATAAATGATATTCTAGAGTATAAAAGTTGTCAGGAAACTTATGATTGTGCTGTGATAGAATATAATAAAGCTATTGCCAGCGGGTATGAAAATCATAAGTCAGTCAGTGCATGTGAATTAAAGTATATTGATTTAAAGTTATATCTTAGCGATAATATTTTGAAGTTTCAAGAATATGAAACTAAAATAAAGACATTTCTATCAAATGCAGAAATTAATAGAGTGAGTGTACATGTTGCTTATTGTAAAACTTTACTTTCAAAACTGTATATGGTACAGAATTTATATGATCCTGAATATCATATAGATTCTAACAATACAATGAAAGATGCATGTATTAAAAAATGTTTGTGCGATGCGAGAAAAATATATAAAGATTATCAGAATGAGTACGGAGTTATTCGAATTGATATGTTAAAATTGTTATATAAGATTACACGTATTAAAGATAGAAATGAATTACATAATATTCTTAAAAAGATGGCTGATATTCTTAAAAACCATCAAGAATATCAGCGTGAAATAGACATTATACAATTTTACCAGAAGATTTTTAATAAAAATGAAAGTTTTGGCATGCTTGCTATTTCAATTCTTAAAGCATATCCTATTATTATGCAATAATTTTTATTTTGTGAATAAGTTTATGACATGATTTTACTAGATGAGGAGTGATGTCACCGTAATAGGCATCACTCATTATTTTGGCTAACTGAAAAATATGCTTTTGCTTTAATCCACACAATACAGCAGCATTTAAGCCAATTCGTAGACCATAACCCAAATTGTATGGAAGCAAACGATAATTTGTTAATAGACCTAATGACTCTAATTTTAAGTAATATTCATAACTTTTATATTTGTTTGGACATAAAATCCATAAGTGATGTGTTGGTGTATGTTCGGAATCACGTTTTACGATAGGTACACCATAGTCTATTAACAATTTTTCCAACTTCTTAACGCAGGCGTTACAGGTATCACAATATTTTTCAAATTCTCGCTCATGCAATAACGGCAATAATGAATCTGCGATTGCCTTTGGATGTGTGTTGCTTATATATGTTTTAGCATGTGCTAAATATTGTTCCCAAACAGTGTCACTATTTTTAACAGCAATTAATCCCTTTTGTGGACCGGGATAATTTTTATGTAATGTGGTAATAATCATATCAAATCCCATATCAAATGGATTCATAAAATGTCCACATATTATGGAACTGATATATTGCGATGCATCAAAAATTTTGTAACATTTTGTGCACTCTTTAAGCCATGAAAAATCTTCATAATACAATCCTTCGCTTCGATCAACAAAAATATAATCTATTTTTTCTAATTCAATTAATTCTAAGGTTTTGGAAGCATCTATACACAGTTCCTCGTAATTAGGCACCATTTGATACGTTTTTGCACCAATACTTTTTAGAATTTCTTCTGTTGCAAAATGTCCCCCACTTATTTCAGGTAACAACATAATCTTATCTCCAGGTTTGAGAATACAAAGAAAGAGTATAAGATGAGCATTTAATCCGGACAAGGATTTTAAATCGACATCTTGAGCATTTAATTTTTTTGACCATTCTTTTTTTATATATTGAAAGAATTCTATGTAATCATTTCTACCTGCAAATATAACTTTGTCATTAACATCTTTAAAACGCTCACTTACATAAAGCCCTGTAAAAAAATCTGTATTCGTCATATCATACACAAAAGGAACATTTTCTGTTGGATTTAATATTAAAGATGTTTCAAATTTTTTTCTTAAGTAATCTAGTTTATATTTATATGAGGATTTCATTGTTATTTCAAACTTAAAAAAAATATCTGCAGTACTATTATTATATCGCTCTGTTCTAGTAAATCCGTTTACTGAAAAAATATGTTGAGCAGCATATCCGTTTGACAATGTCGCAGCTTTTAGCATAGTATAGTTGTTATCTATTGCATAGTTTACTGCAATGTTAAGGAGGTTTGTTCCATAACCACATCCCTGATATTTTTCAAGCACAAAAAAACGGCGTATTTCATAACAATCTTGAAGTTTACGTAATGCTATAGTGCCACAAATTTCTTTTTTTTCATCAACTAAGCACCAAAAGTTTCCATATTTTATATAATGTTCTGAAATATTAAGAATATCTGAATCTTTTCCCGTGGGACAAAACTTTCGTGAATTTTCTTTAAAAACCTTTTGAATAAAATTATATATTGCTGAATCCATTTCTTGTGTGTATTGTATAATCTGCAATGAAATAATCCCCCTTCTTTAATTAATGACGGATAACTAAAAATTATCCGTCACGACCACATCTTTCCACCCGATAATATTCAATTATCAGTACCAAATGTGAATAGTCTTGTGCAGAAGAATTCGACACATAGAAATCCTATAATTTTCAGAAAATTATCCAATAATGAAAATTTTAAATTGCATCGTTTCCTTGATTTAAGAAGTAAATGTTTGTATAGTTCGATAAATCATATGATTTCATACGTAACATATGGGTTGAATGCCAGGTTGATTCAAAAGTATACTAAATATGGTTACATATCGAGCAATACAAGGGGGAGAGATTCCGGTGCTATATAAGTATCGAAAACCGGATGCAAAAGATCTGTATCGGGTACAAGGATATGTGGATGCTTTGCTGGAAAAGCAAGTCAGGAAAATGATTGGAAGGAAGATGAAAGAAATGTTATGAGAAAAACCTAATAATTATGAAAAAAATCATATCTTTCTAGCAATATTGTTCTATCTGCGGTATACTAGATGAGAAAAAAGAACGACGCTATAGGAAGCAGATACAGGAACGTATGTGTTGATTCCGTTAATGTATTTATGTTCTTTTGCTTTATGGAAATAATTGATTTGCCACAATAAAAAATATTGATTTTTTAGATAACAGGTGGGAGGATGTGCATGGACTTAAAATTAAGAGTAGCAATTTGTGATGATGAGAAATATTTTCGAGAAGAAATTAAAAGGTTAGTCGAACAATATCTTAAAGAAAAGAAGATTATATTTTGTATTGATCTTTTTACAAGTGGTTTGGAATTTTGCAGCGATGATAATAACCTGCAACAATATGACATTATATTTCTCGACATTGGAATGAAAGAAATGAATGGGATGGAAACAGCGTATGCGATACGGGAAAAAAATCAGAATGTGGACATTGTTTTTATTACTATTATGATGGATTATGCACTTGAAGGGTATCGCGTGGATGCAGTACGCTACATATTAAAGGATGATCTGGAAAGCTTGCTGCCGGAATGTATGGATACGATTCTTCAGAAAAAACAGGAAAGGGAAATGGAATTTCCGTTTGTAGGGGGAAAGAGGAAAGTTCTGTTAAAAGAGATTCTTTTTATTGAGAGTAAATCACATCAATTATGGTTTGAGAGAACCGGAGAAAATTTATATATGTATGGTCAGATTAACGACCTGGAGTTGATTTTATCGAATTATGATTTTGTAAGGACGCATCAAAGCTTTTTAGTGAATCTTGTACATATAGAGAAAATAAATAACTATTTGCTATACTTGTCAAACGGTGCTGAAATTCCCGTGACAAAACAAAGATACGCAAAAGTGAAAGAGCAGTATTTAAGTTACAAAGAAAAAATGTAGTTAAACACGAGGTATAAAATATTATGGTAGAAGAATTTTTCAAAAGTATCAGTATTGTATTTTATGAAGCACTCTGTTGTGGAATCTTCCTGAATATGTTTTTGGAACAAAGATATCCGGCCAGATGGTTGAAATCATTATCCGTTTTTTTGCTGACAGGAGTGTTTTTGTTTTGGGCATTAATTACTCAGACGGGTGGACATTATGTTTTTCGCAGTATAGGGATTATTATAAGCATTGCATTGTTTGCTGTGATATTTTATACAGGGAAATGGCTGCTCAAGATATTTCTTAGTTTTATTTTTTATGCGATTTTATTCTGTGTTGATTATTTAGGATTAATATTGGTTGATTTATTGTTGGATTCTGCTGATTTATCAAACAGTGTAATTCAAGTGATTCTAGTCCTTTTGTGTAAGACGGTTTTGTTTGTGATTGTACTGATACTGGATTATTTTTGGAAAAGAGAAAAAGAGCTGGATGTAAAGAAATCAGAATGGATTTTAATGATTAGTTTTCCAATGATGACTGTAGTAATCATGCTTGTTATGTTGCTGTCTTTTCAACAGAAGAACAATTCTTTTGGATACTTGACGGTTTCTTTTGGAATGGTAAGCATCAATCTTGTCATGTTTGTGTTATTAAAATACATATCGGCAAGAGAAAAACAATATAATCAAATGAAGATATTACAGGAGAGAAATAAAGAAAAAATGCAGGCATATTATGAATTTAGTGAGGATTATGCGCAGAAAAAACGGATGGTGCATGATTATAACAATCAGATTCATTGCATTCAGGGACTATTGAGGCAAAACAAGTACCGGGAGGCAGAGGAATATGCAGATAAATTGACAGAAATACTAATAGATGGTCGGGAAGTCATAGATGTTAATAATACAGTATTAAATGTTGTACTAAATCAAAAATATCGTCTCGCAAAAAGTAAGGATATTGCTCTGTATTTTCAGGTAAATGATTTATCCGGATTATGGATGAAGGAGCAGGATGTGGTTATTTTGTTGTCGAATTTATTGGATAATGCGATTGAGGCTTGTGAGAAATTAGATTGTAATAAGGTGATACGGCTAAAACTTGTAAAGGAAAAACAACAAATGGTACTTTCTGTCCAGAATCCAGTGGCGGTTCCCGTAGAAATTAAAAACAATGATATCCAAACGGGTAAAGGGGATAAGAAAAATCATGGGATTGGTTTGAAGAATATTCAAATGGTTTTAGATAAGTATGGTGGAATTGGGAGAATCAGGTGCGATAAGGGATGGTTTTATTATACGGCAGTAATTCCCCAAACGGAAGAAATATAAATATCTGTTTACAAAAACAAGGCTGCAGAGCCTTGTTTTTTTCTTGCAAAAAAAGTAAATATGAAAAATCACAGTCAAATTTGGTTACTTTTAGTCGAATCTTGCTACTACTGTTGAATTTAAGTAGGAAATTATGGTATATGAAAGACGAGGAGAACCTGGCTATGATAGTTAAATTTGTAAAATATCTTATTGACAAAGATGTTTTGGATAAACAATACGAAGAAGATTCTATATATGGGCTGACAATTATGCTGGAAAAGATAGTAGCATATGTTGTTTTGTTTTGTATTGCCTTTATAGTAAGAAAACCAATAGATGGAATCATCTTTACTGTTTCCTTTATGGCTGTAAGGCAGACTACAGGTGGTTTTCATGCAAAAAGTTTTTTGGGATGTCTGACAGGATCAGTATTAACATTATTAATGGCATTAGAAATAATTGCTCCGTTAATAGAAAAGTATGAAATGGTAAAAGGGATTATATTTATTCTGTCAACAGTTTGTATATGGTGTTTTGCTCCCGTGAATCATCCGAATCTGGCTTTGTCAAAATGCGAACAACAGGAGTATAAAATGTGGAGCAGAAAGGTATTGGGGATGGAATTTGGAGTAATTGTAATTGCGTATTTGTTACATATGCGATGGCAACAGTACATGATGCTTGCAATTGTGTTTTGTGCTGTTTTCATATTGATAGCAAAAATAGTAAGGCAGGAGGTGAAGTGTGATGAAAAGTAAAAAAGAAAATCGTTTACTCAACTTGGCGGGAAAACTGGCAAAGGCTGAAGCTGCCAGAGCAAAGTCCGGCTGGCCGCCAGCATGTGCAGGAATTTTGCATCAGCCGAAACGTCCGACGAAAAAGTAATGCAACATGGGAAGTGACGAAACTAAAATTTGCCCATTGAATCATAGCATTGCTTAGCATGGAACAATGGGCAGAGAAGAAAATATATCAATTCGATTGATTTTATCTATAGATATAAATTGGTGTTATATTTGGAGCAATCGCAGAACATATGAGGGAGGTTTTTCATGAAGAAAACAGGAAAAAAAGGAATCCAAAAGGGCATTATCAGTGGTACATTAGCTGTGGTATTGGTACTCACTGCTGTCGTGGGAGTGGATTTTTCCACTAGGAAAGATGCAAAAGCAGGAACAGGTATGAATACGGGAACATCCCGGGCAGCCGTTACGGAAGAACTGACTGCCAAGCGGAGCAAATTTGTCAAACAGTTTGCCTTGTCTGATGGCAGTTTTATCGCTGCCACCTACTCCATGCCCATCCATTACAAAAAGAACGGAAGATGGAAAGAAATCAATACCACTCTGGTGAAATCCGGAAAATCCCAATATAAAACAAAAGCGACGGATTTATCCATCAGAGTCTCAAAAAAAGCAAATAAAAAATCCGTTGTATCTCTGAAACGAGGTAAAACCAGCTTATCCATCGCCTTAAAAGGCAAAAAACTCAAACAATCAAAAGTAAAGATCAGCAATCCAAAGAAGACGACATACACCGATGTTCTGAACCAGAACAAAGTAACATATAAAAAAGTTCTGAAGAATACAAATGTCTCTTATGACATTTTTCCGGAAAAAGTGCAGGAGATTGTTACGGTTTCCAAGAAACAGAAGAATAAATCCTTTTTTTTCAAACTAAATACAAAATTAAAAGTTAAGGTAAAGGGTAAAAAAGTCTATTTCAAGATGAAAAAAGGAAAAACCCAATTTACCCGGATGAGCACCAAGATTACCGATGCAAATGGCGTATCGACAACCAATGTAAAACTTTTCTATAACAAAAAGACAAAAACATTGAAAGTGACACCAAATAAAAAGTGGTGGAACAGCAAAAAAAGAAAATTCCCGGTGGAAATCCGGACAACCTATCTTACCGATAAACACCGCAGAGATGTAAAGGTGGGGGCTGCTTATGCCGGCGCACCAAACAGTAACTTCGGCTATGACAAATCCCTGCTTTTGCAGGCGAATAAATGTGTGGCATTTACCAAGATGAGTACCCTTTCCGAACTGAAAAACCAAGATGTGCAGATTCGGGATGCAGCATTACATATCAAAAATGAAAAGACAATCAAATTAGGGGCTGGAAAGACCTTTGACATCGGTGTCCACAAAGTGACACAGAACTGGAACGTCAATAAACTGACCTATAACAACCGTCCGGCTTATGAAGCGGGTGCCTCAGCAACCGTGGGAATCCAGAAGGCAGGGAAATACCAGTGCGATGTAACGCACATTGTAAGGGCATGGTATGCGGGAGAAGCCAACTACGGTGTGGCATTAGTGGCGGACAATTCCAACCGCTCTTACCAGGCAAAAATAGACCGGAATCCATACTTTACCGTGCATTATGAGGTGGTGGGATTTGACGGTGCTGTGGAATTAAAGGAAAACGCACCGGTTACCCGGTCAGTAATAAAAGCCGGACAGGAGAATTACTATTACTTTGACACCAAGCCGGGCATTGCATATGACATTTACACCGATTCCTCCATTGACACACAGGCAACCATGTACGACACAGCTAAAAATCAGGTTGCCTATGACGACAATTCCGGACTGGATAACAACTTCCTCTTTACCGGAGCCTATAACGGACGGAAATATCTGAAAGTCAGCGTCAAAAACAAAGGAACCGGGGATTACACCCTTACCCTGAAAAAGCATTTTGCAATTCCGGAACCAACGGGAATCAAAGGACAGGATAAGTATACCATCACCTGGAATGCGGTAGAGAACGCCAAAGAATATCTCATCTGCGTTTATGACGGAGGAAAGAAAATCAGCGATGCCGTTGTGACGGGAACATCCTATGATTATATCTATAACAATGAAACCGCTGGAAAGACACTGGGATTCACCGTGACGGCAAGGGAAAATGCTTCCCTGGCCGGTGAAGCATCCCGGATGGTCTATAACACAGACAGCCGGTCGGAGTGGGTATATACGACACCAATGCAGGAAACCAGAAAAAATGCTTCTGCCGCTGCGTTGGATGGGAAAATCTATGTACTCGGCGGGGAAAATGCCACAGGTTCCCTGAAAACCTTTGCGGTATATGATACGGAAAAGAAAACATGGGAAAGTCTGCCGGAGTATCCCGGTACCGAAAGCGGAATCTGCCGGGCAGCCGTGTTTGCGTACAATAACGAAATCTATGTCATCGGCGGTCAGACCGATACGGGAGTGACGGCAAAACTTCTCAAATCTGTGTATGCTTATAACACAGAGACCAGACAATGGCAGAAAAAGGCAGACCTGGCAGAGGGAAGAACCAATCTGGCATATGCATGTAGCAAAGACAAACTCTATGTATGGTCAAAGGCAGGTACCACGGATCAAGCAGAAATTTATGACATCAAAACCGATACCTGGGAGACGGCAGTTCTGCCGGACACCAGTGCGGTCATTGCTGCAGCAAGTGTGGATAACCGTGTGTTTGTGTTAAAAGAGGACGGAGAGAAGATGTTCTGGCAGGAGTATCTCCCGGAGGACAATCTCTTTGAGGACGCCGGAACCGTGTGTCCGTTTGTTGCTTCGAATATCTATGGTACTCCTGTAGTAATCAGCGGAAAAATCTATATGGCAAAAACAGAGGAGACAAAAGAAGTTCTGGTGTATGATGCTTACTCTGATGAGTGGAGCAGGATTTCGGATATGAACCTGACCAAGAAGGATTCCATGCTGGCAGCTTCCGGCAATGACATTTACAGCATTGGCGGAGAGTTGGTTGGCTTTGGTGTTCTGGATACCGTAGAGCAGTATACGGTAAAAGTGCAGACCATCACAAAGCAGATGGCAGTGAATCAGGGAGAATCCTACGAATTACAGGTGAATGCCGGGAACTTAAAAAAGGGACAGGCAAAGATCGTCACGGTAAATGTCAACCCGGAGGAAATGAAAATCCAGAACGCGTCTTCCTTTGAAACAGAGGATACGCTGAAAGAAGGGGCAGACGGCGTTACTTTATTAAAATACCAGCCGAAAAAAGGCGTAATCGTGCTGAAACTGACCGGAAGTCTGGAGCGGGGAGAATCTTATGAGACTTACCAGTCCATCCCGGTGGAAGCAAAGATAACCGGGAAAACAACAGTAGAGATTACCTTGACAGAAGAAGGAAAGTAATAATGAGGGGATTCGTTCGTTAGGAAAAACATAACGGGCGGGTCCTGTTTGTCGTACAAAGAAAATATAGAATCCGGAATGGGGGAGTTATCATTGAGGAAGTGCAAGGATAGGAAAGGAAAAAGAAAAAGAATCGTTGCAGCAGTAATTGGAATTGTAACTATATTTTTGATTGTTGGTGCTGCCCTTCTGATACAGAGAGGTCATGGGAAAGAGCAGACAGCGGAAAAGAAAGAGAAAGTCTATTCATCCCTTTCGGCGGCGGATAGGGAAACTGCTGATCTGTATGCGGAACTTTATGAAATGGACCGGGAACAGGTCGCAAAGATACAGGCGGAAACAAAGGACTGGGAGCAGACCGGTAGGAAATTGGAACAGGATTTTTTCACCATCCCGGAGAACACCAAGTACCAGATGGAACAGGAAGGCTACAGTCTGGATGATCTGGAACAGGCAGAGAAGCTGTCCGTAAAAACCGGAAGAAAAGCCATTGAGTTAGCAAAAGCAAAGGGAAAAACATCCGAAAACAGGCAATGGTCTGATGTGGTGAAGGATAGTGAGATTCTCAGCACGGAAGAACAGTTAGGAGTGTCAAAGGAGCAGATACAGCAGTTAAAAGACAAGTCCCTCAGTAAAGAGGAACGGATAGAAGTGGCGGTTCTGTTATTGAATGAGGATTATACCTTTGAGGAAGTGTTGGAGAAGCTGGAAGCCGGGAAAACGGTGGAGGAACTAACCAAACAAGAAGCGAAATAGAACAAGAACCGTATAACATTTATAGTACTTAGTTTTACTATTGATAGTCATGTGATAAATAAAAATGATTAGGAGTACAGGAAAAGGAGTGGATATCTATGGGAAAAATCAAAAAGATGATTACAGGAGTGGCAATCACATTTTTGTGTGGAATGGCGGTGTTTGTTAGTGGCAACACCTGTCTGGCGGCCGGAGAATCCTATAACACGGCAACCGAAGCCGCCTACGGGGATACCTTCCGGAGCGTCTATGAAAACAGGCTTGCCGGTTCTCCGTTAGAAGCAGGAGAAGTCAGCGGAGTGGATACCGCAACAGGTCATCTGATGCTTTCCCGTAATGACCTGTCGCTGGACGGAACAGGCGGCATGGATTTTGAACTGAACCGCTACTACGACAGCAACGAAGCCAACTTAGGTCATGCCACAGTGGAATATATTGAACAGTTAGAGGTAGATACCTTCTGGGTTTACTACACGGTGTCAGACGGTTCCCAGAGGCGCATTGTAGTAAACGCCGCCATTTGGAAGAACCATAAGAATGCCTTGAAAAACCTGTTAGTGAAATATGAAAAGGGAGAAGGTTGGAAAGGGGTATCTAAAGATGGAAAAGAACACTATGAGTATGATACCCAGCGGACCAAGATCGTCAGCAATGAGGGACACAACGTATACGGGCTTGCAAGCGGCTGGCGGTATGATTTCCCGTGGATTGAGACTGTCACATTGACTGAGGATGAAGGCTGGGGAAAGAACCCGGCTTACCTTCACTATGGAAGTGCCGGGGGCATAGGTATCGAAACCGAAGCGGATGACGCTACTAAAACCTATTCGATTAAAGGACTGGAAGGCTATGATTATGATGATATCAAACTGGAGGACTGGGACAAGACCGTAGACGGCATTGCCTGCAAATACCTTCTCCGGGATAAAACCGGACTCCGTACTTATTTCAATGAAGACGGTGTCATTGTGCTACAGAAAGACGTCCATGACAACACGGTTACTTTTACCTATACTGATGACATTTATTTCAGTAAGATCACCGATTCTGTAGGGCGGGAAATTGTATTCCACTACAGCGGCGAGGGGGACGAAAAGGCAGTTACCTCTGTCACCGTTCAGGGAAAAAACGTTGACGGAGGTGTGTCTTCTAAGACGATTACCTATGAGACCGAGGAAAAATCCTATACCCCTCATCATGGGGACCGGCTGAACGGCGTGATACTGACCAGTGCAACCGTAGACGGCAGTAAAGAAACGTATTCCTACAAGACTGTGGAGCGGCTGGTCAATACTTCCGGCGCCGGAGTAGCGTCACAGCGTGTTTCCACCAATCAGAGTTATCTGTTGACTAAAGTAACCGCAGACGGAAGCGAACAGCACTATGAATACCGTGCCTGCTCCCTGCGGGGAGAAAAGGAATCCGGAACCGACCAGAAACGGGACGTGGTAACGGAACAGTTCTATGTCACCAGGGAGTATGAGAAGGACACGAAAACCGGGAAAAAATCAAACGGGATCAAATACGATTACTTCCAGAAAAAAGGAAGCGATGACCTCCGTTCCTATGCGGATTTCCGGGAGAAGGAAAAGGAAGAAAACGGCGGCGATGGAATCAGCTATGAAGTATGGCAGTATGGGAACAGCGGGCTGAAAACCGTAACGGTCGTCAGCAGCTTCAATCCCGACGAATATAAAGCCAACGGAAAGTATTACGACTATACTTATAAGAAATCAAAAATCAATGCCAATACCTTGAAATTAAAGAATAATACGAAAAAGAATGTCACCTTATACATATATAATGAAAATAAGCTGCTGACCGACGAGGTCAACTATGGAAAAGAAAAAGAAGAAACCCTTTACAGCTATGATGGCAGCGGGAAGGGTTCCCTTGTGGTGCTGGAAACCGACAAGTCTTATGGGAAAAAAGGAGAGAAAGCAGTTACAACAAAAGAGGGCTATACTTATGACCGTTACCGGAATGTTTTGACCGACAAATCTTCCAAAGCCTATCTGGCAAAAAATAAAGGGAAGGAGCATTTATACACTACAAGCTACACCTATCAGACAGTGCAGGGATACCCTGCTGGGGATGAACCCTTTGTGTGCCCGCTTGTAACAGAGGAATCCTATGCCTCTGCAGCGACAAAAAATAAACTGGTGAGTACACTATCAGCCAATGGGGTTGACTATGCCAGCATTTCTGAACAGAGAAGTGTAAACGGCGGGGCATACCAGACCATTTCCAAGACGGATTTCCAGTATGACGAGCAGGGAAATGAAATCCAGGGGAAAGTCTACCCTTCCTACAGCACGGATGGGGAAAAGGAAGTCATTCAAAACGATTATACCTATAACAGCCTGGGACAGCAGACCAAGAAGAACGTTACGATTACCTCCGCTAAACGTCCACAGGATAACCGTACCTACACGGAAGAAGAAGTGACCTACGATTCTTTCGGTAATGAGTTATCTTATATCGATGAGAATGGTCTAGTATCCCAAACCAGCTATGATCCGGAGACAGGAGAGGAAACCGAAACCATCCATGCGGTGGGAACAGAGTATGAATCCAAAGATAAGGAGTATGTTTCCACAGATGGATTAAAAACCATGACGGTGGACAACTATGGGCGTGTATCCATCGACATCCAGGATGCCTTTGGCAATACCATCATTAGCAAGGATGAAGCAGCAGGCACCTGGACGGAAAGTACCTATGACTATGGGGATGAAGATGACGATAGCAGTAACTCTGATGACAGCGAGGAAGACGAGGATGCTGGAGATGTGGAAATAGAAGAAACTGCCCGTTTAGTGGAAGAAAAGACATATCCCTTTACTCCGGATGAGAAGAAATTCATTATCAATGAAAATGGGGAAACGGTGGCTAACTTTTACATGACTGGAAAAGGGAAGGACATCCTGAGCGGTACGAAGTATTTCTATGATAATCTGGGCAATGAGATCGGAACAGCAGCGTTTAGCAACGGGGAACTGGATGCTGCCCACTGTACTTCCTGGAGTTTTAGTAAAAGCGAGACGGAAGTAACCGGAGAAGACGAGGATGCGCAGACGATTTCTACCAGCTACAGCAAAGAATTAAATCCATCGTCTTATCAGTCAGATGTGGATACCGAAGATTATTACGACCAGTTCAATGATGCCGTATTAAGCGAGACGACTACAGAGAATGTAACCGATGCGGAGGGGAATGCCCTGTCGCAGAAAACCACTACCATCCGGGGAAAGAACCGATCCGAATCCACCACGACTTATGAAACGGACGACTTTGGCAGAACCACAAAAGAGGATACCGTCACCAAGAACTATCAGGATGGCAGGTGGCTTCCTGCCTATGAAACCCAGACTCTCTCCACCTATGATGAGAACGGCAACGTGAGCCAGACGGAGGCAAAGAGCCGGAAAGAAGGGGAGACAGAATGGGAAACCCAGACGGTTAAAACGGATTATGATGAGCAGGGACAGGTTACAAAGGAATACACTCCAAGAGGGACAAAAGAGGATGTTGCCACCAAGTATGAATACGACATCCTCGGACGAATGATTCAGTCCGGGATTCCACAGGAGAAAAAGGATGGAAGTATCAGTTACCAGACCACCAAAACCGAGTACGACAATACGGGAAATGTGACGGAACAGGAAGAACAAATCGATAGTGACAGGACAGCAAGAACCGAGTATACTTATGATAAACAGGGAAACCTTGTCATGGTCAAGAACTGCCTGGATGCAGATAAAGCACAGTATGTCCAGTATGTCTATGATGTGCAGGGGAACAAAGTGCGTCAGTTTACCGGAATGACCAGTCCGCTGACGATTACGGTATCGGAAGTGACGGAAGCAGAAGACAATGCGGATACTTTTTCTTACGCTGGGAAGAACTATCAGTTAGAGGTCAGCGGAAAGAAAAAGGCAGATAGTATTGCTGAGACAAAGTACGAATACGATGGGAAAAACCAGTTAATTTCCTATACCGATCCGGAGGGCAGGACGGAGACCTATACTTATGATGTCAACAGTAACCTGACCAAAACAGTAGATAAAAACGGAAACACACAGAAAAGCACCTATGATTACCAGAACCGTCTGACGGAGATGGTGGCAAAAGAGAAAAAGACGGGGAAAGAAACCACTCATACCTATACCTATAATGCCTATGGGAATGTGGCAACACAGGACAACACTACTTTTACCTATGATGATGTGTCCGGGCGGGTGACAAAAGAGACAACCAAGCTGACTAAGAATCAGGATATAGTCAAGAATTACACCTATGATAGTGCGGGGAATAAGTCTGCCTTTGCAGTCAAAGTGGGAGAGGATACCAAACTTTCCTTGCAGTATACCTATGATGGGGAGTCGAAACTGACCTCTGTCACCGATGAAAAGGGGAGCAAGATAGTAGGATACGGCTATGATACCGATGGAAATCTTGCAAAAAGAACGGTGGATGGAAATGGTATGACAACTAACTATGTCTATGATTACCAGAACCATCTGACATCTCTAAAGAATCAGACAAAGAGTGCCGGGGTGATTTCCGAATACACTTCGGAATACTTAACGAATGGACAGAAATCTAAAGAGACAGCGGATACGATGGATGAGGATGGAAAGAAGTCGAAAAAGACATCTACCTACGTCTATGACCTACTAGGACGTATTACAAAAGAAACAAAAACGGGCAGCGAGGATATTTCCTATACCTATGACAGTAATAATAACCGGAAAGAGACGACGGTTGGCAATAAGGTAACTGCCTATAAATACAATAAGAACGATGAACTGCTCCGCACGGATACCCTGAATACTGATACGGAGGAAGATGCCGTTGTCATCTACAAAAACGACAAGAACGGAAATCAGCTTGCCACAGTCAACCGCTATGAAATCTCAAGTGATAAAAAGGACAGCACCTATGTGGATATCGACGTGACTTTGGGGGATAACCGCCTGAATGAGAACGTCGTGAATCATTATAATGCCCTGAATCAGCTAACCCAGACGCTGACAAAGAACTATAAGGTCAGCTTTACTTATGATGCTGAAGGGCTTCGGACCAGTAAGACCGTGAATGGAGAGAAGACGGTCTTTGTCTGGGACGGGGATCAGTTAGTGATGGAACTGTCCGAGAGTGGAAAGGTGCAGAAACGCTACATCCGTGGCAATGATCTTGTATATGCGGATAAAGGAACGGACACCGAAAAACAGTATTATGTGACCGACCCTCATGGAAATGTGGTACAGCTCACAGATGAAAGTGGAGCAGTCATCAAGACTTATGAGTATGATTCCTTTGGCAATGAAGTGAACCCGGATAGGAAGGATGAGAATCCGTTCCGTTATTGCGGGGAGTATTATGATAAGGAGACGGAGGAAATCTATTTAAGGGCAAGGTATTATCAGCCAAATGTGGGAAGGTTTTTGACGAGGGATAGTTATACTGGGGAAAGTGATGAGCCGCTGAGTTTGCATTTGTATACGTATTGTGAGAATGATGGCATAAATAGTGTTGATCCGAGTGGGCATAAAAAGTATGCAAAAGAAGAGCCTTTGGCTGGTTTAAGTGTTTGGCTTGATAAATACATAAACTCCGACTTGGGCAAGGAGAATAAAAAAGTAATACAAGTGCAGAACTCTAAAAATAAAAAGGTGAAAAATAAAAAGAAAATCAATACACCTTTGTATAATAAACATAAGGTTTTACTAAAGAAAGTAAAATCAAATAATTTATTTAACAGCACTTTGAATAAGTTTGGAAAAAAATATACAAAAAACAAAAAGAAGTATAAAAATATTTCTAAAAGAACAAAATTGCCACCACAGTTAATAGCTGCAATTCATTATCGTGAATCAAGTTGCAATTTTAAGACATATTTACATAATGGGGATCCTTTAGGAAAACCTACAATCCATGTACCAAAAGGAATATATTTCGAAAAATTTACAGATGCTGCAGTAGATGCATTGAAAGAAAAGAATAAATTTCGTAAAAAATATAAATTAAAAGCAGATTCTAAAGATATGGCGGCTATGTTATCATTTGCAGAAGTATATAATGGATTGGGTTACTTTAATAAGGGAGTAGTTAGTCCATATATATATAGCGGAACAAATTTATATAAAAAGGGCAAATTTGTTTCGGATGGAAGTTATAATGTTTCGGTGACAGATAAGCAACCTGGTGTTTATATCCTAATTAAAAAAATAATTTAGTATTATATTGTAGTAGATTGGAGATTATGATTGATGATTAAATTTCAAAAAAAAATTAAAATATTGTTATACTTTTTGTTTTGTGTATTATTTTTAAGTGCGTGTGGTAAAAAGAATCAAGAGACTATACCATCTAATTTAGTAGAGAAAAGCAATTTAAACTCATTTTTTTTAGAAAATAAATTTAAATTAGTAAAATTTAAAGGACGTTTTTCATCTGAGGATGGAGATATTATAGAAAGGGATGTATCAATTCAAATTGAGAAAATAGTTGAATTAAAATCAGGAATTATATATAAATTGAAAATTCAACCAATTAGAGGTGTTTCAGAAGAACGATTACTTTTGGGATTGTTTTATATACAAAAAGATAAAATCTATAAAATTGAACCTACAGAAGAAAATATAGAAATTATCAGAAAAGAGAATAAAATTCCTACAGAAAGTAATATTGTTTGTCAGGAAGGAGAAATAAAAGATAATTTGAAACAAGAACAAAAAGGTTATCACCAATATCTGTTAGTAAAAGAAGATTTGAGGGAATATCATTCGTATAATAATATGGTTGAATCTGGATATTTTGAGACTTTTATATGGGAAAGAAATATTGGATTAAAATATTATAAAAGTGGTTATGGAGCTGAGTTTAGTTTAGTTGAATTGGAATTATTAAATGAATGATGACAAGTGAGAGTAGAGTCTTACAAAAGCACTAATGGTCCTGTGTCAAGATTTAGCACAAAATAAAATGAGAAGTTCTGCCAACTAAGCTGCCGGCAGAGAACATACCCTCTCTTACATTTTTTCAAAGTCATTAGGAGACATATAGTCGCAGTGACTGTGAATCCTAACGGTATTATAAAAGGTTTCGATATACTCGAATACAAGCCTATAGGCGTGTTTGTAGTTAATAATATTGAATCTGTTAAGCCATTCTCTTTTGATTAAGGAATGAAAAGATTCGATGCAGGCATTATCGTAAGGATAACCACTATGGGAATAGCTTCGCTGCATCTTTTCTGTGACCTCACGCCACGCATTTGAAACATACTGGCTGCCACGATCTGAATGGATAATAAGCGGTAAATCAGTATTACGACAGGCTTTATAATGGCCTCATAAATTAAGACACTGAAAGCGACATTTCTTAATGAATCTGAT
>ERZ838516.2581-NODE-2581-length-18777-cov-4.264929_pt1 | contig 18777 bp, 15 predicted proteins | sample MGYA00519910_ERZ838516 | MGnify/ENA primary metagenome ERZ838516 (study PRJEB31850, sample SAMEA3708837) | human gut metagenome | biome: human gut; feature: human-associated habitat; material: faeces | place: China | collected 2014 ... | reverse complement strand
CAGACCAGTATACCTTACCTGTTGTTACATTAGAATTCTTATTAAGACTTTCATCGATAAATCTTTCATAGTGTCCAAGGTCAAGGTCAGTTTCAGCTCCATCATCAGTTACGAAAACTTCACCATGCTGTATAGGGTTCATTGTACCCGGATCGATATTAATATAAGGATCAAACTTCTGCATTGTTACAGAAAAACCACGCGCTTTTAAAAGACGTCCAAGTGAAGCGGCTGTAATACCTTTACCAAGACCTGAAACGACACCGCCTGTTACGAATACGTACTTTACGGCCATTATTTCCTCCATTCTGTCGGCTATGCGACTTAAAAAATGTAATTATTAGTTGTTAAAATATAATAGTAAGAGATACTTTTGTTACATATAACAGTATCATGTAAAAAACAAATATCCGGCAGTAAATCACCACCGGTTATCAATTTTTGCATTATTATTTGTATTATACAATGAAAGCGTTATTTTGGCTATATTTTTTTCTTAAAAAATACTTTATTTAATAAAATTAAATCACATATATAAAATTATTAATGATAACAGATATAAAACTTAATAAAATTAACCAAATGAAATAAATTTATTTGGTATGTAACAATGTTGTTAATATTGTAATTTCTAAACAGCCAACTGCTTACACTGTGCAGCCAGTTCATGTAACAATGTTATTAATAGTGTAAATTCAAAATGTCATTTTAGACAACCGGACATAATATTAAGATAACGAGGTATCAGATATTTCTATGCAGCAATATTATATAAGACTTTTAATGTGGAAGATTATAGATATATCAGAAAAATAATGCAGGATGTATTTAACTATGGATAATCAGGTAATATATACATTGTATTCTAGGCAGATGCATTTATAAACATATTATAAATAGGATAAAATTAATGTTTTATGGTTGATTTATGGGGATTATATATTTATAATGAAATAAGATTTTTGAATTACTGTAAGCTTTAGTACAGGCTGGTAAAATATATGGAATGAGGTAATGTATGGATAATAATTACGGGAATAACAGACAGAATAATAATAATCAGAAAAAACCCAAGAATATTAACACAATGATTATTATTATAATAGCAGCTCTTCTTACATTTGCTGGAATAACGATGCTTAATGGAATGATAAGGAATGCTACTTACAAAGAGATATCTTATGATGAATTTATCGATAAGGTTAAGAATAATGAGATTGAAGAGGTCGAGCTTCAGTCAGACAGAATACTTATCAAGCCTAAGATGCAGGAGTCACAGAATACACTTACAAGTGTAAGCTATACTTATTATACAGGTTATACAGCTGATCAGAACCTTGCACAGACACTTATTGATAATGGTGTTAAGTTCTCGGGCTATATACCTAATCAGAGTTCTTCAATAATAGAATTTATATTTGTATATGTACTTCCGATAGTTCTTATATTTGGAATGTTTTCGTTTGTCTACCGCAAGATTTCAAAGGGCGGTGGAATGATGGGCGGTATGGGAGTTGGAAAGAATACTGCCAAAGTATATGTAGAGAAACAGACGGGTGTTACATTTAAGGATGTAGCAGGACAGGAAGAGGCTAAGGAATCACTTACTGAGATTGTTGATTTTCTTCATAATCCTGATAAGTATTCAAGTATAGGTGCCAAGCTTCCTAAGGGTGCTCTTCTTGTAGGACCTCCGGGAACAGGTAAGACTCTTCTTGCCAAGGCAGTTGCTGGTGAAGCGAATGTTCCATTTTTCTCACTTGCAGGTTCAGACTTTGTTGAAATGTTTGTAGGTGTTGGTGCTTCAAGAGTAAGAGATTTGTTTAAGGAAGCACAAAAGCAGGCACCTTGTATTATATTTATTGATGAAATTGATGCTATTGGTAAGAGCAGGGATTCAAGATATGGCGGCGGCAATGATGAACGTGAGCAGACATTAAACCAGCTGCTTGCAGAGATGGATGGTTTTGATTCATCTAAAGGATTATTTATATTAGCTGCGACTAACAGACCGGAAGTTCTTGATAAAGCGCTTTTAAGACCGGGTCGTTTTGACAGAAGGATTATAGTTGATAAGCCGGATCTTAAAGGACGTATTGATACACTTAAGGTTCATTCCAAGGATGTACTGATGGACGATACAGTAGATTTGGAAGCAATTGGACTTGCAACGAGCGGTGCGGTTGGTTCAGACCTTGCCAATATGATTAATGAAGCGGCAATTGCTGCTGTAAAGGATGGACGTAAGGTTGTATCACAGAAGGATTTATTTGAAGCTGTTGAAGTAGTTATTGCCGGTAAGGAGAAGAAAGACAGAATACTTAGCAGGGAAGAGAAACGTACAGTTGCATATCATGAAGTAGGGCATGCGCTTATTACAGCTCTTAAAAAGGATGCTGAACCGGTTCAGAAGATTACTATTGTACCAAGAACTATGGGGTCATTAGGATATGTAATGCAGGTACCGGAAGAAGAGAAGTATCTTATGACTAAAGATGAGCTTATGGCAAGACTTGTCACACTTTTAGGTGGACGAGCTGCAGAAGAAGTTGTGTTTGATACAGTAACGACAGGAGCTTCTAATGATATCGAGAAAGCAACCAAGCTTGCAAGAGCTATGATAACACAGTATGGTATGTCAGATAAATTTGGTCTTATGAGTCTTGAAACTATTGAGAACCAGTATCTTGATGGAAGTGCAAGACTTAACTGCTCTGATGAGACGGCAGCACAGATTGATGAGGAAGTTAAGATTCTTTTACGAGATTGTTTTGAAGAGGCAAAAAGACTTCTTTCTGAAAATAGGGAAGTGCTGGATGAGATTGCCAGATATCTTTATGAAGAAGAGACTATTACAGGAAAAGAATTTATGAAGATATACAGAAGAGTAAAAGGTCTTCCTGAACCGGTTGATACAACAGGTTTTACCAAGTCAGAAAAGGTTGCAGAGAGTGTAACATTTAACGATGATGGAAGTTATTCTTCAACTATAAGTGGACCTGTTGATGACTTCTGGGATAAGAAAGATATTAATGAAAATATACCAGAAAAAGAGACAGATAATGCAGAAGGCGTTGAAGGAGAAAAGAACGATATATCAGAGGATAATAAGGAATCATCAACAGACAATAACTCATCAATAGATAATAACTTATCTGTTGATAAGTTGCAGTAATTATAATAACAGAATAGTTAATAATTATATATGTATAACAGAGCTTCTGTCTTATTATAAGGCAGAGGCTCTTTGGTTGTAATTAGAATGGAGATTGATATGAATTTTACACATTTACATGTGCATACGGAATATTCACTTCTTGACGGTTCAAGTAAGATTAAAGAGATTACCGCAAGGGCTAAAGAGCTTGGGATGGACAGCATGGCAATTACAGACCATGGGGTTATGTATGGTGTAATTGACTTTTACAGGGCAGCAAAAGAAGCAGGAATTAAGCCGGTTCTAGGCTGTGAAGTGTATGTAGCGCCCGGCTCAAGATTTGATAAGCAGCCGGGAGAATCTGAAAGCAGATATTATCATCTTGTACTTCTTGCAGAAAATAATCAGGGATATAAAAACCTTATGAAGATTGTTTCAAGAGGCTTTACAGAGGGTTTTTATTATAAGCCACGTGTTGATTATGAAGTGTTAGAGCAGTACCACGAGGGGATTATAGCGCTTAGTGCATGTCTTGCCGGAGAGGTACAAAGGTATCTGGCAAGAGGAATGTATGATGCGGCAAAGGATGCAGCTTATAAATATGAAAATATATTTGGTAAGGGTAATTTCTTTCTTGAATTACAGGATCATGGTATACCTGACCAGCAGTATGTCAATCAGCAGCTTGTTAAGATGTCAGCAGAAACAGGGATGGAGCTGGTTGCAACAAATGATATCCATTATACATATGCAGATGATGCAGATGCACATGATATACTTTTGTGTATACAGACAGGTAAAAAAGTTACTGATGAGAATAGAATGCGTTATGATGGCGGACAGTATTATTGTAAATCGCCGGAAGAGATGGCAGCATTATTTCCATATGCACCTCAGGCAATCGAAAATACATATAAGATTGCACAAAGATGCAATGTTGAGATTGAATTTGGTGTAACAAAACTTCCTGAATTTAAGGTACCAGATAAGTATACTTCATGGACATATCTTAATTATCTGTGTTACAAGGGTCTGAAGCACAGATATCCTGATAAAGCCGGTGATGTTGATGTTGAAAAGATGGTGAAGATAGCAGAGAGCGAAGCTGTTGAAGACAGAAAGGATGCGATTATTAAGCAGGCGAAGGATACTAATAATATATTTGAACGTCTTGCATATGAGCTGTCTGTTATATATTCCATGGGTTATGTGGATTATTTTCTTATAGTATGGGATTATATTAATTATGGTAAGACGCACGGTATACCGGTAGGCCCGGGACGAGGTTCGGCAGCTGGAAGTATTGTTGCATATTGTCTTGGAATTACAGATATTGACCCTATAAAATACCAGCTCGTATTTGAACGATTCTTAAATCCTGAGCGAGTATCAATGCCAGATATTGATGTGGATTTTTGTTATGAGAGGCGTCAGGAGGTTATTGACTATGTAGTTGAAAAATATGGAAAAGAACGGGTATCACAGATTGTAACATTTGGTACAATGGCAGCAAGAGCAGTAATTAAAGATGTCGGACGTGTGCTTGATCTTCCATATAATATGGTAGATACAATAGCAAAGATGGTTCCGCGTGAGATAGGAATAACCATAGATAAAGCCATAAAAGAAAATCCTGACCTTAAGTCATTATATGAATCAGATGAACAGGTAAGAGATCTTATAGATAAGAGTAAAAGACTTGAAGGACTTCCTCGTCATGCATCAGTTCATGCGGCCGGAGTACTTATAAGTAAGGAAGCGGTTGATGAATATGTGCCGTTGTCAACAGGTGCGGATGGAGCTGTAGTTGCACAGTTTGTAATGACAACACTCGAAGAGCTTGGACTTTTGAAAATGGATTTCTTAGGTCTTAGAACACTTACAGTTATAAAGGATGCGGCTGATCTGGTAAGAAAGAATAATAAGGATTTTTCAATTGATAAGATTGACTATGCAGATAAAAATGTATATGCGGCTATTTCAACAGGAAAATGTGATGGGATATTCCAGCTTGAAAGCAGTGGAATGAAGTCATTTATGAAAGAGTTAAAGCCGGGAAACATAGAAGACCTTATTGCCGGTATATCATTATACAGACCGGGACCTATGGATTTTATTCCACAATATATAAAGGGTAAAAATAATCCTGATGGTGTAACTTATGATTGTCCACAGCTTGAACCTATATTAAAACCGACCTATGGCTGTATAGTATATCAGGAACAGGTAATGCAGATAGTAAGAGATCTTGCAGGATACTCATGGGGACGAAGTGACCTTGTAAGGCGTGCGATGTCTAAGAAAAAGGCTTACGTTATGGAGAAAGAACGTAAGAACTTTATATATGGAAATGAAGAGGAAAATGTTAAAGGCTGCATTAAAAATGGTATAGATGAGAAGACTGCAGGTAAAATCTATGATGAAATGATAGATTTTGCAAAGTATGCATTTAATAAATCACATGCGGCATGTTATGCTGTTGTTTCATTCCAGACGGCATATTTAAAGACATATTATCCTGTTGAATTTATGGCGGCGCTTATGACTTCTGTAATAGATAATACAGATAAGGTTGCAGGATATATATATGCATGCCGTCAGATGAATATTAATATACTTCCACCGGATGTCAATGAGTCACAACAAGGATTTTCCGTATCTGACGGAGCAATAAGATTTGGTCTGTCAGCTATAAAGAGTCTTGGAAGACCTACAATTCAGGCACTGATTAAAGAAAGAGAAGCCGGTGGACGATTTACATCAATGCAGGATTTTATTACGAGAATGTTTAATAATATCAACAGAAGAGCTGTTGAGAATTTTATTAAATCAGGAGCATTTGATACATTTAATAACAAAAGACGTTCAATGATGCTTATATATTCAAATATGCTTGATGAGGCAATTAAGCAGAATAAGGATTCAATTACAGGGCAGATGTCATTATTTGATTTTGTAGATGATGCAACAAAAGAGGAATTTGAGATAAGGATGCCAGAAGTCGGAGAATATACGAAGGAAGAGATGCTGTCATTTGAAAAAGAAGTGTTAGGAGTATATGTAAGCGGACACCCACTGGATGAATATGCTAAGATGTGGGAAAAACATATATCTGCAAAGACAATTGATTTTGAGTTAGATGAAGAGACAGGAGAGACTAAGGCAGCTGATGGAAGCAGGCAGACAATCGGTGGAATTATAATGAATAAGACTGTAAAGACTACAAAAACAGGCCAGCTAATGGCATTCCTTACGATTGAAGATCTTGTTGGAACTGTGGAAGTAGTAGTATTTCCTAATGCATATAATACAAGTAGGATGGTTCTTGACAGAGCAGAAAAGGTATTTATAACAGGCCGGGTCCAGGCAAACGCTGATGAAAATGGCAAGCTTATATGTGAAAGCGTGGTTGATTTTGAGGATATTCCAAGAAATCTGTGGATAAGATTTGAAAGCATGGAAGATTATGTTAATAAGAAGGAAGAGCTTTTTAACATATTAAATGATTCTGATGGAAAAGATAAAGTGATAATATACTGTACTAAGGAAAATCAGAGAATAAAGCTTCCCGACAGTATGACAGTTAAGATTACGCCGGAGCTTACAGGTGTGTTAAATGAAAGATACGGACAAAAGAATATAGCAATGACATAAATAAAAAATATTATATCTCAGACAGAGATTACAATGTGCAAGGATTACAAAGCTGCTTTTTTAAAAAAGTTAGCAGGGATGACTGGCAATATGCAGCAGAATTTGCAATTAAATATTAAAAATTTTGAAAAAATACAAGATTTATTAAAAAAAATGTGTTAAGATATTAACAAAATTGTAAAAAGAAATTTGTAATAGTGACAAAAGACATGTCATTATGGAAAGGAGTCGTCTTTATGGCAAAGGAAATCAAGACAATAGGTGTTTTAACAAGTGGTGGGGATGCACCGGGAATGAATGCAGCTATAAGAGCAGTTGTCAGAACAGCCATTAATAAAGGACTTAAAGTTAAGGGTATCCAGAAAGGATATAATGGTCTTATTAATGATGAAGTAATTGATATGGATAAAAAGAGCGTAGCGGATATTATCCAGCGTGGTGGTACAGTTCTCTATACAGCAAGATGTCTGGAATTTATGACACCGGAAGGACAAAAAAAAGGTGCTGATATCTGTAAGAAGCATGGAATTGACGGTATTGTTGTTATAGGTGGTGATGGTTCATTCAGAGGTGCACAAAAGCTTGCCGAGGCAGGAGTTAATACAATAGGTTTACCGGGGACTATTGATCTTGATATTGCATGTACAGATTATACAATAGGTTTTGATACAGCGGTTAATACAGCCATGGAAGCTATTGATAAGATAAGAGATACATCAACATCACATGAAAGATGCAGTATTATAGAGGTAATGGGCAGATGTGCCGGATATATAGCACTCTGGTGTGGTATTGCCAATGGTGCAGAAGATATTCTTCTTCCTGAAAGATATGATAATGATGAGCAGAAGATAATCAATCATATTATTGAGGGACGTAAGAAGGGCAAGAAGCATCATCTGATAATTAATGCTGAAGGAATCGGACATTCAACAGGAATGGCAAGAAGAATTGAAGCAGCAACAGGAATTGAGACAAGAGCAACAATTTTAGGATATATGCAAAGAGGTGGTTCACCTACATGTAAGGACAGGGTATATGCATCAATAATGGGTTCATATGCAGTAGACCTCTTATGCGAAGGTAAGAGTAACAGGCTCGTTGCTTATAAGAATGGTAAGTTTGTTGATTATGATATAGATGAAGCACTTGCCATGACTAAGGATATAGATGAGTATGAATTTAATATAAGCGGACTGCTTTCTAATTAATTTCAGAAGCCTTTGTAAGATGGTTGTCAGGAATTTTGGATAGCATTTTGTTTAATGATAGTCAGGAGAATAAGATGATTACTAGTACAAGCAGCAGTCAGGTTAAACATGTGATACAGCTTCAAAAGAAAGCTAAAGTAAGAAAAGAATACAAAGAATTTGTAGTTGAAGGCAATAAGATGGTTGCAGAAGCACCGGCAGACAGAATCGTTAAGGTATATGCTTCCGAGACATTTGCAGATATGAATGAAGCTTTTATAAGTGGACTTAATGTGGATACTAAGAAATACGAAGTTGTAAGTGATAATGTGTTTATGCAGATGTCGGATACAAGGACACCACAAGGAATAATGGCAATTATTAAGATGGCACAGTATAGTATTTCCGATATTACAAAAGGTAATCCATTAATTATAGCAATAGAGAATCTTCAGGATCCAGGCAATCTTGGGACTATTATAAGAATGGGTGAGGGAGCCGGTGTCACCGGTGTTATTATGAGTGCAAATACTGTTGATATATATAATCCTAAGACTATACGTTCAACAATGGGTTCCGTATACCGGGTTCCGTTTATATATGAAAATGATTTTGCAGAAGCTATTGATGGTATTAAGAAGCAGGGTGTTAAGGTGTTTGCAGCACATCTTAATGGAAGTAATACATATACTAAAGAGGATTATACAGGTGCAAGCGCATTTCTTATAGGTAATGAGGGAAATGGACTTACAAATGCAATAACAGACAAGGCCGATGCTTTAATTAAAATACCAATGGATGGTCAGGTTGAGTCATTAAATGCGGCAATAGCCTGTACAATACTTACATATGAAGCTGTAAGACAGAGAAATCTGTAAGAATTATAGATTGTTAATAGCTATAAAACATATTTGTAATAAGTATATTAATTTTTAAGACTGTGACTATAAAACATGAAATACAGAGCTGTTGGAATTAGAAATGTTATAGGATTCTATAATAGAATGGTTTTGTATTTTACATTTTATGTAACAGTCTTTATTTTAGAAAAAAATATATATCTATACAATATAATAAATGATAATAGTAACAGCAAGGCAATGAAAATTAACTTGAATGTTTATGATTGGATAATATCTGATTAATAAATAATATATAAAGTTTATATTTCGTTAATAAAATATAAGTATTGTTAATGATTGTAATATAACAGTTACAATAAAAAAAGGCGTGTAAGTCCAGTATATATGCGATTTCTTAACAAATTTGACAAAAATGCTTAACTTTGCTACAATATGTCCGTAACAAAATGTAACAGATTTGTAACATTTTGTCAGACATTGAAGTGAATGTCGGAAAGGAAAGACTTTATGAAACTTAGAAGTAGCAAAGCGGCGATGTACGCAGGAGTAGGAATGGTTATGGGACTTATCCCTGTACTACCGGTGGCAGCCGACGCACAAACTACCTATGAGCAACAGCAAAGTACAATACTTGAATCAAATAACACAATACAGGCATCTTACACAGCTAATGTGTCAGATATAGTTGCAGCAGGTTATGAAGGAAACAACGAAACAGGAATTTTTAGTAACAAGGCTTTAAGCATTACAGGTCCATATATTGATATATATGCATTGAATAATGACAATTCAGAAGTTGTAGGAAGACTTTATGAGAATAGTATAGTAGATACTATAGAAGTTGGAAAAGAATGGACTAAGCTTACATCAGGAAATGTTACAGGCTTTGTAAGAACAAAAACATTATGTTTCAATGAGGAAGCAGAGATTATTGCGGCAGAAAATGGCGGAGTACATGCAGATGTTATCGCAGATATTGCAGATGTATACGTGCAGGCGGATACAAAAAGTGCAGTTATTTATAATGCAGCTAATAATGAAAGCTTTATGGTAGCAGGGTATAATGGAGATTATACAGCAGTTGTATTGGCAGACGGAACAACAGGATATATTTCATCAGCGCTTGTATCTGTTGATTATGGTTTTGCATCAGCATATACTATAGCAGAGGCGCAGGCTAAGGAAGAAGCTGAAAGAATAGCAGCTGAGGAAGCAGAAGCAGCCAGAATAGCGGCGGAACAGGAAGCTGCAAGAATTGCAGAGGAAGAAGCGCAGAAAGCGGCACAGGCAAATGCTACAGTAACATATAATTCCGGTATGTCAGTTACTGATGAAGAATTACTTATTCTTTCAACAGTTATTGACTGGGAAGCAGGCTGGGAAAGCTATGAAGGTAAGTTAGCAGTTGCTAATGTTGTCCTTAACAGAGTAAGAAGTGGTGCATATGGTAATTCAATCAAAGCAGTTGTATATGCTCCATATCAGTTCTCAGGTGTTACGGACGGAGCTGGTAATGTTTCATCAACATTTGCGGCAAGACTGGCAGCAGGACCTAGAACAGCTGAATGTACACAGGCAGCACTTGATGCACTTTCAGGTGTTAATAATATTGGAAGCTATACTTCTTTCAGAGGATTATCAATAGCTAATTATTCATCATATTCAAGCTATATGATAATAGGTAATCATTGTTTCTTCTAATTATGAATTTAATAGAATAGATATTATTGCAGGAGATAAACAGGCAGTAGTTTATATTATATATAAGAGACTGCGCATTAAAAAAATTATACAGAATATAGATATTTAATTGGTAAATAAGCTTATGTTTATGTATGATTTTTCATTAATGCGGCAGTCTTATTTTTATATTATGAAAAATCGCATAACTGCAGGATTCTATATAAAATTCTGCCGGCTGTATATATTAGGTTGGGGTCAAAGACCACCACCCATGATATCATATGTATGTAAATTAAATAAACTTCCGGGAGTACAAGGGTTGTAATAACACAATTTATGATATAAAATATAAGAATACTGCGTTATATACATAATTCCGTATTATTTTTATATGGACTGTTATATGAGAGTATAAAGATAATGATTAAGTATTCAGAAATGGAGATTATTTGATATGGATTTAAAGGGAAGAGATTTTTTAACACTTAAGGATTATACACCAGAAGAGATAGAATATCTTATCGGGCTTGCAGCAAAGCTTAAAGATATGAAGAAGAAAGGGATAGTAGAACAGCCATTATTAGGAAAAAATGTTGCACTTATATTTGAAAAGACAAGCACAAGAACACGTTGTTCATTTGAAGTAGCAGCACATGACCTTGGCATGGGAGTTACATATCTTGACCCGGCTGGTTCACAGATTGGAAAGAAAGAAAGCATAGCTGATACAGCAAGAGTTCTTTGTACTATGTTTGAAGGTATAGAATACAGAGGTTTTGGACAGGAGATAGTAGAAGACCTTGCAAAATATTCATCAGTGCCGGTATGGAATGGTCTTACTAATGAATACCATCCAACACAGATGCTTGCAGATATGCTTACAATTAAGGAAAAGCTTGGACGGTTAAAGGGCGTTAAGTTTGTATACATGGGTGATGCAAGATATAATATGGGTAATTCACTTATGATTGTATGCGCTAAGCTTGGACTTCATTTTACAGCATGTACAGCTAAGGAGTATTTTCCTAATGAAGAGCTGGTTGCACAGTGTAAGCAGTGGGCTAAAGAAAGCGGCGGTTCTGTAACACTTTCAGAAGATGTTAAGAGTGCAACCAGGGATGCGGATGTATTATATACAGATGTATGGGTATCAATGGGTGAGCCTGATGAAGTATGGGAAGAAAGAATCAATGCCCTTAAGCCATATCAGGTTAATAAGGCTGTTATGGATAATGCTGCAGAAGGTGCTATATTTATGCATTGTCTTCCGGCTTTCCATGATTTAAAGACTAAGATAGGCAAACAGATACATGATAAATTCGGAATTGATGAGATGGAAGTAACTGACGAAGTGTTTGAATCAGAGCAGTCAGTTGTATTTGATGAGGCAGAGAACCGTATGCATACAATTAAGGCGGTAATGGCAGCTACTCTTGGCGCATATTAATTGGAACAGGTGGCTTATTATGTCTGCCGTATTTAGCTGACAATTAAAGTGAGTTGTAACAGAAATGGAGAATTTATGTATTATACAACAAGTGGAGCTTATCGTAAGAGTAAGATGGTAATAGATTATATTAATATTGCACTTACAGCAGTGATTGGTGTTATATTTGTAATAATCTTATTCTTAAGGAGCAGAAGCGGAGTCCTTTTTCCAATAGAGTTTTTTGCAGGAGCGGTAATGAATGGTCTTAGTGCGGTTAAAAACTTTATGAATAAGAAGAGACTCGCAGGAATAGTTCTTATTCTCGTGACATTAATACTGGCTATGATGTCGCTTGTAACATTAATTATATTTTTAAGGTCAGTATAGAATTTACTGATATTCAGGAGAAATGAAACGCCATGAAAACAAAAATTTTAAAAAAGCTTCGTAATTCAGAGGATTATATTTCCGGTCAGAGTCTGTGCAAAGAGCTTGGGGTATCAAGAACTGCTATATGGAAGGTTATTAACCAGTTAAAGGAAGAGGGCTATGTATTTGATGCTATACAGAATAAGGGGTATAAGATATCAGAGTATCCCGATCTGATTACTAAGAGTGAGATAGAAAGCCAGCTTGATGATAACAATGTAATAAAGGCTGTACAATTTTTTGATGAGACTGATTCTACTAATACACAGGCTAAGCTGTATGCTGAAAAGGGTGCGGCGGATGGAACATTATTCGTTGCGGAAAAACAGGCGGACGGAAGAGGAAGAAGAGGTCATGGCTGGATATCACCGTCAGGCAGTGGAATATGGATGACATTGTTGTTAAGGCCTGACATAGAGCCTGTCAATGCCTCAATGCTTACAATAGTATCAGCGATGGCTGTGACTGACGCGGTTAAAAAAGAAGCTGAGACTGAGGGTGTTTCACTTGAGTGTCAGATAAAATGGCCTAACGATGTTGTCGTCAATAAGAAAAAAGTCTGTGGAATATTAACTGAGATGAGTGCCCAGATGGATGTTGTCAATTATGTTGTAATAGGAATAGGAATTAATGTTAATACGACTGAATTTGATGAATCCATAAAGGCAACAGCATCTTCGTTATATGTAGAAACAGGAAAGCATTTTAAAAGAAGCAGGCTTATTAAGTACTTTTCGGAATCATTTACAAAATACTATGACAGGTTTATGAAGACACAGAATCTTTCAGACCTTAAAGATGATTATAACAGTATGCTTGCTAATAAGAATAATATAGTAAAGATAATTAACAGAGAAGAGACATTTACCGGTACGGCACTTGGAATTGATGATAAGGGTGAGCTTGAAGTGGTAAGAGAAGATGGCAGCCATACAATGATAGTATCAGGTGAAGTATCAGTGAGAGGATTATATGGATATGTTTAATGAAAATGAAGTATTATGTGCTTCAAGCGCGTATGAGAAGAAGTTTTATCTTAATGAGAATTTTGACAGACTTCCGGAAGACATAAAAAAGGAGCTTAAGATAATGTGTGTGCTTTTTACCGAAGAGGTTGGAGGTATATTAAGTCTTGAGTTTGATGAGAGTGGAACACTTTTATTTAAGACAGAGGCGGATGAGGGAGATATTTTATATGATGATATTGCATGTGGTATGCTTATAAAGAAGCTCCAGTATGAAAAGAGAGAACTGTTAGAATCATTAGAGATGTTTTATAAAGTATTTTTTCTGGGAGAAGATGTATAACTATGAAGATTGGAAATGTAAATATTGACAATAATGTAGTATTGGCTCCAATGGCAGGTGTAACAGACCTGCCATTTCGTCTGTTATGTAAGGAAATGGGTTGTGGACTGTTATATACAGAGATGGTGAGTGCAAAGGCTATATTATATAATAATAAAAATACAGAAGCACTGCTTGAGGTTACACCACAGGAAAATCCTATATCTGTGCAGCTCTTCGGTTCAGACCCGCAGATAATGGCGGATATAGCAAAGAGAATAGAGGAAAGACCATTTGATATAATAGATGTTAATATGGGATGTCCTGTGCCTAAAGTAGTTAATAATGGTGAAGGTTCGGCACTTATGAAAAATCCAATACTTATCGGAAAGATAGTAGAGGCTATGGCAAATGCTGTAAAAAAACCTGTGACGGTTAAGATAAGGTCAGGATTTAATGATGAGTGTATCAATGCACCCGAGGTAGCACATATAGTCCAGGAATCCGGCGGAGCAGCGGTAGCTGTACATGGTAGGACAAGAGAGCAGTATTACAGTGGACATGCCGACTGGGACGTTATAAGAAGAGTTAAGGAAGCTGTAAGCATACCTGTTATAGGTAATGGTGATATTTTAACAGGTGAAGATGCTGTTAAGATGTTTAATATGACAGGGTGTGATGCTGTAATGATAGGCAGGGGTTCAAGAGGCAATCCATGGATATTCAGACAGATTAGCGGATATCTTAAGAATGGAAAGCTGATAGAAAAACCTGATACTGATGAAGTATGTGATATGATACTTCGTCATGCACGTATGCTTATAGAAGCTAAAGGGGAGTATATAGGCATCAGGGAGATGAGAAAGCACTTTGCGTGGTATACAGCAGGAATGAAACATTCAGCTTCGTTAAGAAATGAGGTCAATCTGACAGAAAGCTATGAGCAGTTAGAGGAATTGGTTACTCTTATAAAACAGAGAGGATAGATAAACGCTTCATGGTATTTCATAGATAGAATAATCCGGCTATAAATATAAAATATCCGGCATATAATTTTTGGGAATATAGAGTGACAGCCAGGGATTATTACGTGATATAAGTTGTTTAATATCACATAACAATCCCTGGCTGACTAATATCCTTTTTTGACATTTTACATTGAATAAAATACAAGCTATGCAGATTCTATATCATAAGTAAATCCTGCATCTTCAATTGTCTTAATAGTATCTTTAACACCCTGACCATTTTCAGTAAGATAACCAGAAGCAAATATGGAGTTAACTATACTTAACAGACGTTTTTCCTCGCCTTTAAAGTATACTTCACGTCCGGCGGCACAGCGTATATCAGAGCGTGGAATAAGAAGTCTTGCAAGAGAAAGAACTTTAAGGCCATATTGTGTAGTAAGTCCTGATGTATCTTTATTTTCAAGAGGAGTTCCCTTGATAGGAAGAAGAAAGTTGATTGGAACGGCCTCGGGATTAATCTCTTTAAGTTCAAAGAGCATATCAACTACATCTTCTTTGCTTTCACCAAGACCTATAATACCTCCGCTGCATATTTCAAAACCAAGTTTTTGCAGCATATGTATATTATCAACACGCTGATCATAGGTGTGTGTGGAGCATATATTTTTATAAAAGGACCGGCTGCTGTTAAGATTGTGATTAATACGGTCAAGACCGGCTTCTTTTAACATTATTTCCTGCTTTTCAGTAAGGAATCCAATAGAACAGCAAAGATGTGTTCCGGTCTGTTTCATCCTGCGTATCTTTCCGGCAAGCTCTTCAATCTCGGAATCATTGAATTTCATTCCGCTAAGTCCAATGCAATGTCTTGCAAAGTGATGTTCATTTACAAAATCATTATCTTTATAGAGTTTTTCGTCAGATACCCAGCGGTATTTATCTATATCAGCACTTGAACGGCATGACTGGGCACAATAGGCACAATCCTGTGAACAGTTACCACTTCTGGCATTGGTAAGAAGATGTATTCCAACCTTGTTGCCTTTATACTTTCTTCTTAACTTTTCTGCATATGATATAAGAGTGTCTAATTCTTCATCCGGCAGATTTAAAATATCAAGAGCCTCTTCTCTTGTAATAACAGGATCATTACCATCTGTAAATTTATCCTTTAAAAACATTATGTAGTCCTCCTTTAATGATGTTAATTGACGAAAAAAATCATTAAGGAAACTTTATCATTTATACACAATAATGTCAACTCATAAAATAAAAAGGTTGACATTGCTGCAATTCTATGAAACTGTTATTTATCTTAAAAAATAAAATTAATACATACAGATATATATAATGTATAATTTTAACTGGTAATTTATATGAAAATATGCTAATATAAATAATAGTGCGGCTAGTTAGAGTGACATAAGTAAACATAACAAGTAATATATGGAAAGTCATTTGGCAAAAGGAGAGTCTATGGAAAGAGTACATAGGGCAAATGTATGGATTATTGTATGTTGCGTATTAGCTATGTCAGCTACAACGATAATGTCATATGGAACGTCAGCAAAAACATTTAGAGGATGTGCAGTATTATGGGTAACATTAATTATTGTTGTGCCTATTGTTTATTTTACAAAGTTAAGTGATTTTGTAAAGGCATTGGTAATTGTATTATGTCCGTCATATGCGGTATTGCTTTATTCAGCAGTATGTGGTGGTAATTCAATAGCATTTATGGCAAATTATATAACACTTGGAATGGCAGTAAGATATTTTGATAAGAAGATTATCAAATATTATGCAATGCCATTTTTAGGAGTATGTATTGTTAGCATATTTTTTTATAGGGATATAATTGACCCCTCACTGGTAGCAACAATATCAAAGCTGTGTCTTTTTGCAGCGTGTACAGTTCTTCTATATCTTGGCACCGGTTATGGTGAAAAGAAGATAAAGCAGGCGGAGGAAGCGCTGGCACTTGTCAGGAATAATGGCATGGTAGCCAATAAGATTGCTACAAGCCTTAATACAGAGATTATTGAATGTGGTAATCAGGTGGAAGAGGTTACATCACATGCAGAGTCAGTAAAGTCATCAGCCGAACAGATGGAACAGGTAGTAGATGAGTCAAGCCGTTCAATCCAGCAGGTTAGTGAAAAACTTAACAAGGCTAAGGAAGAGATTGATAAAAATTACAGTTATGCAAGACAGCTTGAGGATAGCTTTGAGGATATGACAACGGCTGTTAATGAGGGGAATAAGGAAGCTATAACAGTTAAAGCTTCAATGCTTGAGATGTCGGAAACAGTAGGAAGTGCAAGTGATGCAACATCAGGACTTTTAGAGCAGATGGAAAAGATTAAGGGTATTCTTAATGATATTAATTCAATTGCAGGACAGACTAATCTGTTGTCATTAAATGCATCTATCGAAGCTGCCAGGGCAGGAGAGCATGGAAAAGGTTTTGCGGTTGTAGCAGACCAGATAAGGAATCTTTCAGAGGATAGCAAAAAGTCGGCAGAGAGTATAAAGGATATTATAGATGACCTTTCAGGAACTGTTGAAAGTGTAGTTGGTAAGATATCAGCGGGAGCAGCAGCAGCTAAGGAAAGCTCTGTAAAAATAGAGAACCTTATTGGAAAGCTTGATAATGTTAATAGTACAGCAAATGAAGCTACGGATGTTGTAAGTGAAGAGTATAATGTAATAGGTAATATCAAAGAAAGATTTGATGATATACAACAGGAGCTTGATAATGTAGCGGCAACATCAGAGGAAAATGCGTCAATGGTTGCCGAGATAGGCAATAGTATTGTAAACCAGACTGACTATGTAATCAGATTATCGGAGTCTATTGGCAATATCAAAGGAACTTCTGAAAAGCTGGAAGAGCATTTTAATAATTAATATGGACTATAAATAATAATAAATATAAATAAGCTGTGTCAGTATTAAACGGTAAAATATGAACTGTATATTAACCGGTTAATAAAGTCACAGCTGTTATTTTCAGATATGTCATATGAAAATGCATCATATGATAATATGGGTATTGTAAAATTATAATGAATACATATATTTTATATTTAAACTGTTCCATATTGTATATTATCGGTAATATGGGTTACAGGTAAATGCAATTATTTTATATTATTTTCAGCCATAAATATGCCAATCTTTTTATCAGCAGCAATAATGTGATTAGAAAGCCAGCTTACAAGGAAGTCAACAAGATCAAGAAGATAAGCCTGCTGGTTGTTATCAATCTCATCAAGTCCATCTACATTAATCTCAACAAGTCTTTCGATAAATGCACTGTGTGCACGTTTCTGGGCTTTTATTTCAGGATAACCGATTCTTGTCATAAGATCTTCTTCATCCTTAAAATGAAATTCTGTATAATCTTTTAATTCAGCAAGTAAATGCATGATTCTGTCATATTTATCATGTAAAAGCTCTTCATGGATAAGGTCATTAGTCTGTTTAATTATCTCAAACAGATGGCGGTGTTCATCGTCAACAAGTGAAATTCCTGTTTTGAATTTGTCAGTAAATGTGAAGGGGTCGTTTTTTTCTTTAATTGGAGATATTTTTCCAATCATCATATCACTGCTAAGAATATGTCTGTAAAGCCAGCGTACAAGATATCCAAGAAAATCTTTTAGGCATGCTTTGGCAGCAGCATTAGAAGAAGTATCAAGGGTAAAATTGTTAACTTTATTGGTAAATGCGGCATGCTGTTTCTTTTGAAGTTCAAGTTCCGGGTCATTGATACTTTCCATATAAGCTTCTTCATGGGCAAAATGAGTTGCAGCATAATCCTTAAGATTATTGATAAGACCGGTGGATATAGTGCTTACATCATCCACGGTATCTATAAGTGATACGGCTTCATTTACCATCTGGAACAATCTGCGGTGTTCATTATCAAGCTGTTCAATATTAAGCATACAGTCTTTAGTAAATTCGTACATAATGTTATCCTCTTTTCTGCATATGTGCTTTATTTGATTTTATAGAATAATAGCACATAATTTTCCAAAGGTCAAAAATTGTGATTTGTTGAAATGCGGGGTGTAGTGGGGAAGTGGCGGATTGTATTGGGAATTTT
>ERZ838516.2566-NODE-2566-length-18885-cov-3.509506_pt1 | contig 18885 bp, 18 predicted proteins | sample MGYA00519910_ERZ838516 | MGnify/ENA primary metagenome ERZ838516 (study PRJEB31850, sample SAMEA3708837) | human gut metagenome | biome: human gut; feature: human-associated habitat; material: faeces | place: China | collected 2014 ... | reverse complement strand
TACATACGGCTGTCGATATCGTTCAGATACAGGTGAAACCGTTCCTCGATTTCCTTCGCCAAAGGGGTGGAAAGAAATTCGCTGTTGCAGACAAGCTCCGCAGGGGAAAACCTTGCCGTTTCATCCAGAATTTTTGCCGCCGCCTGCACGCTGCGAAATTCCGTTGTCTGAAATTCGCCTGTCGTCACATCGCAGACCGCAATGCCATAGCCGTTTGCGCTGCCGAAAACGGAGAGAATGTAGTTATTTTTTGTTTCATCCAGAACAGTGTTATCCACAACCGTCCCCGGAGTAATGACACGCACAACATCGCGCTTGACCAAGCCCTTTGCCGTCTTTGGGTCCTCCACCTGCTCGCAGATGGCAACCTTATAGCCACGTTCCACCAAACGGGCAATATATCCATCCGCGGAATGGAAAGGCACGCCGCACATAGGGGCTCTTTCCTCCTGCCCCCAATCCTTCCCCGTCAAGGTGATTTCCAGCTCCTTCGAGGCAATGACCGCATCCTCGAAAAACATCTCATAAAAATCCCCTAAACGAAAAAAAAGCAGACAATGCTTATATTGTTCTTTAATTTCAAAGTATTGCTGCATCATGGGTGTGATTTTCGCCATGGATGTTGTCCTCCTTCTCCTTTTTCTGCAAGCAAACCCGAATAAAGAACGGATTCTCTATTCGGGCTTTTCTTCCTTTATTTCTATTTGAATCAATGGCAGCCGCCGCCGCAGGAGGAGCAGCAGCTAGGGTCGCAGCCGCCGCCCTGTTCGGGTTCTTCGCCTGTCAGGGTTGCTGTGATGATGTTGAATACGGAATTTACGAAGTTATTGAAATTCTGTTCCGCAACGTACAAATCAGATGCCAGCTTATTGGTTCTGATTGCTTCGCCCTTTGCCTTCATCTGTTCATTGAAGGCTCTCTGTTCCTCTATGGAAATGCCGCCTGCATTCATCTTTGCTTCAAAATCATAATGCAGCTTTGTGTATTCCTCTACCAGCTTTGCAATTTCGGGGTCGCTTTCGTATGCAGCCTTTGCCGCTACCAGCGCTTCCACCTGAGGGGTTTTCTGCAATTCCTCACCCAATGCTCTTGCCATTTCAAAAATCGTTGCCATAATGCTTCACCTTACATCCTTTCGCCTATTAAATAAAATGTTTTGTTTTCTGTAATCTTCACAGGAACCATCTGCCCAATCAAGTCCTCCGTGCCCTTAAAATGCACCAGCATGTTGTTATCGGCACGCCCTGTCAGAACAGTCTTATCCTGCTTGCTTGCTTCCTCTGCAAATACCGTCATCACCTTGCCAAGCTGCTCCTCATGCACCTCATGCACAATGGGGTTAAGCATATTGAGCATCCTGTCGAAGCGATCCTTAATGACATCCTCCGGCACCTGATTTTCCATGGTTGCCGCAGGGGTGCCTGTCCGCTTGGAATAAATGAAGGTAAACGCCGTACTGTAACGGGACTGACGGATGACATCCAAGGTTTCTCGGAAATCCTCCTCCGTTTCTCCTGGGAAGCCCACGATGATATCCGTGCTCAGGGTGATATCCGGCATTGCCGCTCTTGCCTTGCGCACCAGCTCCATATAGGATTCCTTTGTATAGTGGCGGTTCATGCGGCGCAGAATTTCATCACTGCCGCTCTGCACAGGCAGATGCAGATATTTACATACCTTATCACAATCCGCCATTGCCTGTATCAGCTCATCGGACAAATCCTTCGGGTGAGAGGTCATGAAACGAATCCGTTCAATCCCCTCCACCTCGTTCACCATCCGCAGAAGCTCTGCGAAGGAAACGGGTGTTTCCAGATTTTTGCCATAGGAGTTTACATTCTGCCCTAAAAGCATAACCTCCTTCACGCCGTCCGCTGCAAGCCTTCTTACCTCCGCGAGGATATCCTCAGGGGTACGGCTGCGCTCTCTGCCGCGCACATACGGCACGATGCAGTAGGAACAGAAGTTGTTGCAGCCAAACATAATATTGACCGATGCCTTATAGGGGAAATGCCGAATCGCAGGCAAATCCTCCACAACCTCACGCTGCTCCTGCCAGATATCATACACCGTTTCGCCGCTTTCCATGCGTGTCGCCACAAGCTCCGGCAGCTTATAGAGATTAAATGTGCCGAAGACGATATCCACATGACGATATTTCTGCCGCAGGGTCTGCAAAACCGTTTCCTGCTGCATCATGCAGCCGCAAAGCGCAATCACCGCATCGGGATTTTTTGTTTCTTTATAGTGCTTCAGCCAGCCCAGCTTGCCGTATACCTTCTGCTCTGCGTTTTCGCGCACACAGCAGGTGTTGTAGATGATAAAATCGGCCTCTGTTTCCTCGTCTGTTCTGTCAAAGCCCATTTCGTCAAGCATCCCTTCCAGCTTTTCGGAATCATGCGCGTTCATCTGACAGCCCATCGCAAGGGAATAGAATTTTTTCTTTCTGCCGTTTTCTGCCGCAAAGGCATCATTTTCCGCACGAATGGCGCGGATATATTCCAGCTGTCTTGCCAGCTCTGTTTCGCCCGGCTTAACAGCAGTTCCAGCTTTCCTTTCCATTCTTTCTTCCTCTCGAAACTGAATTCTTATGAAAAGACAGTCTTTCACAAGTATATTTCAGTATAGCATACCTTCCCTGCTTTCTCAATGATTTTTCCCCAAAACTTACAGAAAAGGCTTACGCAAAAGAAAGCACCTCAAGCGAGTTGCCATGCTCCTTTATCATTTGCATAAGATCCGCCGTTTTCAGATAAACCGATGCCGTATTGTCATTGGGATGCACCCCGATTTCCTCCTTTTCCAGAAAATCCTTGTCCAGAAAAACCTTTACGGCGCAGGCAGTATCATTCAAAATGCCCAAGGGTGTCACTGCCCCTTTTTTCAATCCAAGATATTTTTCCAGACGCTCCTCCGATGCAAAGGAAAGCCTTACGCCGCCAAGCTTCTCGCCCAGCTCCTTCAGATTCACCTGCTTATCGGCACGAATTACCACAAGAAAATGGCATTTGCCCTTCTGGTCTCGCAAAAAGAGATTTTTTGCCGTCTCCTCCATTTTTTCCAAGCCCAGCTCCTCCATCTCCTCAATGGTATAAACCGCTTTATGCTCCACCCAATGAAAGGGGATTCCTTTTTCCTTCAGAAATACCTTTACTTCTTCTTTTCCAAACATTTTCCTCTGCTCCCTTCCTGATTCTTTCTTCTTTTCCTGCTTCTTTCTAAGGAAGATAGTATCATATTTTCTGCGAAAAATCAGCAGAAGCAACGGGGTTTTTCAAAGATATTCCCCATTGTTTACAAAACGTTCATATTTCAGCCACATCAGATTCATATTGACAGGGTATGATGAAGATGTCCTCAAGGAAGAGGATAATGAATAAACATAGTATACATACCCTCCCCTTTACAGAGAGCCACTTCCCCGGTGGCTCTTTTCCCTTTATATATGCCTTTTTTTATACGCCTTTTTCGATTGTATTTTCCCCTCTGATTTGCTATACTTGAAAAAACAAATATAAAACTGATATACAAAAGAAAGAGGTGCAGTTTCTGTGAATGAGATTTTATCTGATGCAAAAAGGATACTCTACACTGCCATTCAGGCATCCCTTCCCGATGAAGCCGTAAAAAAGTTCATCGACGGCAAGACCTTCGCTTTTGAAGGAAGGGTGATTGTCATTGCCATCGGCAAGGCGGCTTGGAACATGGCAAAAGCGGCGGCGGAAAATATCCCCCACAGGATTGATACAGGCATTGTTCTGACGAAATATGACCATGCGAAGGGCGAAATCCCCGGCTTTACCATCCTTGAAGCAGGGCATCCCCTTCCCGATGAAAATACGATTCTCGGCACACAGAAAATCATGGATGCCGTTTCCGGTTTAACTGAAAAGGATACGGTTTTCTTTCTGGTTTCGGGCGGCGGCTCTGCGCTTTTTGAATGTCCTGCCGGCAAGCTGACCCTTGCGGATTTTCTGGACATCACCGACCAGCTTTTGAAATGCGGCGCAGATATCGTGGAAATCAACACCATCCGCAAGCATCTTTCTGCCGTAAAGGGCGGCAAATTTGCAAAGCTTTGCGCCCCTGCTCAGGTGTACTGCATTGCTCTGAGCGATATTCTGGGCGACCGCCCCGATTCCATTGCCTCCGGCCCTGCCTGCGCGGATACGTCCACGGCAGCAGAAGCATTTGCCATCTCGGAAAAATACAAGCTCAAGCTGACAGAGGAAATGCGAAAGCAGCTTGCCATGGAAACGCCGAAAACGCTTGCCAACGTCACTATGGAAATCACAGGCAGCGTGACACAGCTTTGCGCTGATGCGGCAAGGGCGGCAGAGCAGCTTGGCTATGCCCCTCTGGTTCTGACGAATATGCTTGACTGCGAGGCAAGGGAGGCCGGCAGATTTCTTGCATCCATCGCAAAAACAATCCGGAAGGACAGTCTGCCCCTGCGCCCGCCCTGCGCCGTTCTCTGCGGCGGCGAAACCGTTGTGCATATCACCGGGAAGGGCAAGGGCGGCAGAAATCAGGAGCTTGCCCTTGCGGCGGCGGAGCGCATTGCCGGCATGGAAGGCATTGTGGTTGCTGCGGCAGGCTCTGACGGTACGGATGGGCCGACCGATGCCGCAGGCGGTATTGTGGACGGGAAAACCTGCGGTATCCTTGCGGAAAAGGGCATTTCCATTCCTGCGGTTCTTGCGGAGAATGATTCCAATGCCGCATTGGCGGCGGCAGATGCCCTGCTCATCACAGGGGCAACCGGCACAAACGTAAATGATATTTATCTTCTTCTATGCCAATAATAACTCAGCCGAAATTGGAATTTCAGCCTATTGAGACATAAAGCCTTCGTGGGGTACGACCCTGCGGAGGCTTTTGCTTTTTGTTCGACACAACAGCTGCTTCTGAAAAATACAAAACAATACAACTTTTCTTTCATCTGTCTTGTCACTTGTAAATAATTGTGCTATACTAAATTCCACTGCAAAAAAATTTATTTACAATACTTATTTACAAAATACAGTAGAATCGAGGAAAAGCATGAATATCAAAGATGAAATCAAAGCCTTAAAGGAACAGAAAAATGCAGTCATTCTGGCGCATTATTATGTAGCGGATGAAATTCAGGAAATCGCTGATTATGTCGGGGATTCCTTCGCGTTGAGCAAAACGGCGGCAACCCTGCCCAACCCCATCATCGTTTACTGCGGTGTCTCCTTCATGGGGGAAAGCGGCTGTCTGTTAAGCCCCGAAAAGAAGGTGCTGATGCCGGATGCAAGCGCGGACTGCCCCATGGCGCACATGGTAACAAAGGCAGAGGTTGACGCAGCAAGAGAAGCCTACGAGGATTTGGCGGTTGTCTGCTACATCAATTCAACAGCGGAAATCAAATCCTGGTCCGACGTAAGCGTGACTTCCGCCAACGCGGTACAGATTGTCCGCAACCTGTCCAATCAGAATATCCTCTTTATTCCCGATCAGAACCTCGGTCGCTTCATTGCAGAGCAGGTGCCTGAAAAAAATATCATTCTCGTCAATGGCTACTGTCCCATCCATCAGAATATCTCTCCTGCCGAGGTACAGGAGCTGAAGGACGCACACCCCAATGCAGAGGTTCTGGTGCATCCCGAATGTCCCGAAGCTGTGACAAGACTGGCAGATTACATCGGCTCCACCACAGGCATCATCAAGCATGCGACCGAAAGCGAAAAGCAGGAATTTATCATCGGAACGGAAATCGGCGTGCTGTATGAGCTGAAAAAACGCAACCCCGACAAGACCTTCTATTTCCCGAAAACAGCACCCACCTGCAGGGACATGAAGCTGATTACATTGGAAAAGGTGCTGCATGTTTTGCAGACAGAGGAAAATCAGGCATCCGTAGACCAGGCACAGGCAGAAGCCGCAGGCAACACCCTGACACGCATGCTGGAGCTGAGCAAATAAGGAGGAGCATAAAATGGAAAAAGAGCTTACCTATAACACCGTCATCGTCGGCGCAGGGGTCAGCGGCTTATATGCCGCACTCAAGCTGCCCAAAGAGCAGAACATTCTTCTCATCTGCAAGGAGGATTTGCCAAGCTGCGATTCCATGCTTGCACAGGGCGGCATCTGCGTCCAGAGGGATGAAACCGACTACGATTCCTTCTTCGAGGACACCCTCAAGGCAGGGCATTACGAAAATCGCAAGGAAAGCGTGGATATCATGATTCGCAACAGCAGAGCCGTGATCAATGACCTGCTTGCCCTCGGCGTAAGATTTGACAAGGAAGCGGACGGTAGTTTAAAATATACCAGAGAAGGTGCGCACGCAAAGCCCCGTATCTGCTTCCATAAGGACATCACAGGGAAGGAAATCACAGAAACGCTGCTCAGAAATGTGCAGGCACTGCCCAATGTCACCATTAAGGACTATACCGTTATGGAAGACCTTCTGGTGGAGGAAAACACCTGCCATGGCATCGTTGCAAAGGCTGAAAACGGCGATATCCTGCGGATTCATGCGGAAAACACAATTCTGGCAACGGGCGGCATCGGCGGTCTGTATGAACATTCCACAAACTTCCCTTCCCTGACGGGGGATGCACTCCGTCTGGCGGAAAAATACGGCGTGGAGTTGGAAAATATGGACTATGTGCAGATTCACCCCACCAGCCTTTACAGCGAAAAGCCCGGCAGACATTTTCTGATTTCCGAATCCGCCCGCGGCGAGGGTGCAATTCTGCTCAACAGCAAGGGCGAACGCTTTGTCAATGAGCTTCTGCCCAGAGACAAGGTTTCTGCCGCCATCCATGCGGAAATGGAAAAGGAAGGTACAAAGCATGTATGGCTTTCCTTTGCTCCCGTTCCTGCGGAGGATATTGAAAATCATTTCCCGAATATCTATAAAACCTGTCTGGAGGCAGGCTATGATATCAAAAAAGAGCCTGCGCCCGTTGTGCCGGCACAGCATTACTTTATGGGCGGCATCCATGTAGACCGTCATTCCAAAACAACCATGGAGCATCTCTACGCTGTCGGCGAAACCAGCTGCAACGGCGTACACGGCAAAAACAGACTGGCAAGCAACAGCCTTCTGGAAAGCCTTGTTTTCGCAGAAAAAGCAGCACAGCACATTGCAGGAAAGGAAGGATTAGAATGAACCCAATTACCATGCAAATTGTAGCAGATAAATATATCCGCATGGCTCTGGAGGAGGACATCAACAGCGAGGATGTTTCCACCAACGCAGTCATGCCGCGGTATCAGCTTGGCACAGTCGATTTAATCTGCAAGCAGGACGGCATCATTGCCGGTCTGGATGTGTTCGCAAGGGCGTTTCAGCTTCTGGATGAAAAAACAGAAATTGCCTTTCATGCCGCCGATGGGGATGCTGTGAAAAAGGGGCAGCTTCTGGCAACCGTGACGGGGGATATCCGTGTTCTGCTTTCCGCAGAACGCACCGCCCTCAATTATTTGCAGCGCATGAGTGGCATCGCAACCTATACGAATGCCGTTGCAAAGCTGCTTGCGGGTACAAAAACAACCCTTTTGGATACAAGAAAAACCACTCCCTGTATGAGAGTGTTTGAAAAATATGCCGTAACCGTCGGCGGTGGCTCGAATCACCGCTATAATCTTTCCGACGGCGTAATGCTGAAGGATAACCATATCGGCGCGGCAGGCGGCGTAAAGGAGGCCATTGCCGCAGCAAAGGCGTATGCTCCCTTCGTCCGCAAAATCGAGGTCGAAACGGAAACTCTGGATATGGTAAGAGAAGCAGTCGAAGCCGGCGCAGATATCATCATGCTGGATAACATGAGCCCTGCGGAAATGGCGGAGGCCATCCGCATCATTGACGGCAGAGCAGAAACCGAATGCTCCGGCAATATGACAATCGAAAATATCAAAACCATCACAGCGCTTGGGGTAGATTATGTATCCAGCGGTGCGCTGACCCATTCCGCACCTATTCTGGATATCAGCCTGAAAAATCTCCATGCGGTAGAATAAGCAGGAGTGATTGAAAAATGACTGGCACAGAAAGACGAAAGAAATTATTAAATCTGATGAGGGAATCAAAAACACCTCTCTCCGGCGGTGCGCTCGGCTCTGCCACGGGGGTCAGCCGTCAGGTGATTGTGCAGGATATTGCTTTGCTTCGTACAGAGGGTCATTCCATTCTGGCAACGGCAAGGGGCTATCTTCTGGAAGAGCCTGCGGATACCATACGGCTGTTCAAGGTCTTCCATGATGCCGCGGCAACAGAGGAGGAACTGACGACCATTGTGGATTTAGGCGGCTGTGTCGTGGATGTCATGGTAAACCACAGAGTCTATGGGAAGGTTTCCGCTCCCCTGCAAATCAAAAACCGCAGAGATGTGCAGGCGTTTCTGAAAAATCTGGAAAGCGGCAAATCCACTCCCCTTTTAAATGTCACCTCAGGGTATCATTTTCACCATGTTTCCGCCGAAAGCGAGGAAATTCTGGATGAGATTGAGGATGCCCTGCGGCGCAAGCATTTCCTGACAGAGGTTTTTCCCTATGAGCAGGAGGAAATCCGAAAATAAGACGATTTTTGCCAAATTCTATAAAAAACAGGCTTTCCGATACGAAATTCCTTGAATTATGCAGAAAATAATGATAAAATATTTTGGTGAAATTTTAAGGAGGAGGGTTCCTAATGTCAGGACATTCTAAGTTTGCAAATATCAAACATAAAAAAGAAAAAAACGATGCAAAAAAAGGTAAAATCTTTACCATGCTGGGCAGAGAAATTCAGGTTGCGGTAAAGGCCGGCGGCCCCGACCCTGCCGTAAACGGTAAGCTGCGTGATGTTATCGCAAAATGCAAAGCCAACAACATGCCAAATGATACCATCGACAGAAGTATCAAAAAGGCTGCCGGCGGCGGTGAAGACGTAGAATACGAAAACGTAACCTACGAAGGCTATGGCCCCAACGGCGTAGCTGTTATTGTAGAAGTGCTGACAGATAACAGAAACCGTGCAGCAGCCAATGTTAGAAACGCCTTCACAAAGGGCGGCGGCAACATGGGCAACAGCGGCTGTGTATCCTTCATGTTCGATGAAAAGGGTCTGATTGTGATTGATAAAGAAGAAATCGATATGGACGAGGAAGAGCTGATGATGGCTGCTCTGGATGCAGGCGCAGAGGACTTCGCCGCAGAGGAGGACAGCTACGAAATCACAACCGCACCCGATGATTTCTCCGCAGTGCGCGAAACACTGGAGGCAGCAGGTATCCCTATGGCAAGCGCCGAGGTAACCATGATTCCCCAGACCTATACAGAGCTGACAGACGAAGAGGATATCAAGAAGATGAATAAGCTTCTGGAAATGCTCGACGATGACGATGATGTACAGAACACCTACCATAACTGGGATGAATAATTTATCACTATGAAATTCGGTAAAATCAACATTTTTCATCTTGATATTCACTTTTATACATCAATTTTTGTATGAAAATACAACCAACAATGACGTACAGAACCTCTTTAATTATGACGTGCAATAGCACTATAATTAAGGAGGTTTTTTCATGAAAAACGAGACTGCATTAAACGAGTATCTGTTTGATTTGAAACTGCGGAATTGCTCCCCAAGGACTGTGCGCTCTGCTAAAAATAATATGGCACTGTTCCTTTGTTGGCTAGAAACTGAATATAATTTGACTGCAATCGAGGATGTCAAACGGGTTCATATCAAAGGCTATCTGCACTACAAACAAAGCCTAGGGCTAAAACCCACCTATATCAATAGTATTCTAAAAAATGTAAAAGCGTTTTTCAATTACATGGTAAGAGAAGAATATTTAAGCACTAGCCCTGCTTCTCAAATCAAATTACAGATAGAGGAAAAAGTTTTAATTCAAACCTTTACTGCCGCAGAAACCAAAAGAATGTTAAGCATATATGATACTTCTAACTTCTTGAATTCCAGAAATAGATGTATGATAACCATGCTGTTTGATACAGGTATCCGAAATTATGAACTTTGCAGCATTAAATGTGAAGATATTCGGGAACGAACCATTTTAATTCATGGGAAAGGCAGTAAACAAAGATTAGTTCCTATCTCCCCTCTCCTGCGTAAAGCTATGTTGAAATATGAAATCAAGCGAGAAAATTATATTCGTGAAAGATGGAACTATGAAACAGATTACTATTTCTTAAGCCAAAAAGGAAGAAGGCTTACTCCAGAAACGGTTGAAAGAGTTGTGAAGGATTGCGGCATTGCTGCTCATGTTGATGAAAAAATCAGATGTAGCCCACATACCTGTAGACATACCTTTGCACAAATGTGTCTAAAAAACGGTTTAGATGTTTACATCGTATCAAGATTGTTGGGACACGAAAATATTTCTATTACAAAACGTTATCTACAATCTATAGAAGATAGTGCGATTATTGATATGGCTATTACATCCAGTCCTTTGATGAAATTATAAAACACTCTGGTGTGTAGATGAATTAGCCTAACAGTCAGCATATTAAAGGAGTGGGCAGAGAGTTTTTAGTCCCCCCTCTGCCCTTCTTCATATTTCTTTATCAGCTTATCCAGCGTGGGTCGGCTAACACCTAACGCCGCTGCAAGCTGCACCTTGTTTAATTCTCTGTTTTTATATCTCTGGTACTCACTTTCAAAATTATCAATCTGTGCTGCCCTACGCCCTTTGTATTTGCCCTCTTTGACCGCTAAAGCAATTCCTTCCCGTTGCCGTTCCAAAAGGTTTGTACGTTCAAATTCTGCAATAGCACCAATCATAGTAAGCATGAGTTTCCCTGTTGCTGTACTGGTATCAATGTTTTCCTTATTGCTCACAAGATGTACCCCTTTTTTGTTTAGCAACTCCACAATATCAAGCAAGTCCTTTGTGCTGCGGGCGAGTCTGGAAAAGTCATGTATAAAAATCGTATCCCCTTCTCTAGCAAATTCAAGCATTTCTTTAAGCTGCGGTCTATTGGTATCCTTTGCGCTGACCTTTTCCTTATACCACTTATCAATATTTTTTTCTTCAAGGGCTGCAACCTGTCTACCCTCGTTCTGCTCCACTGTTGACACTCTTACATAAGCTATATTCATACAAAAGCCCCCTTTCATTTTCTTACTCTATCTTACCATAGTGTAAATTATAAGTCAATAACTTTATTTACATACAGTAAAATAATCAAGAAAACAATCTATATTTTGCATATATTAGGTGCTTTTCAAGTGTAAATTTAGGATATACCCTATTTTAACAAGTAATACCTTATCGTAGAAACCGCATAAAATCAGGCTTCGTTGATACCAAAATCATATTTTTTCAAAATTTACAGCTATATCCTTATATGAGATAAACCCTTATAAATACTGGCTTTTCGATAGATTGACAGCAACAAAGCCTTATCGGCAAAAATATTGAAAAGGTTGTGTGTGTAATACATTTATTTTTTATATTTTTAATAGTAAAAATTAAAAAGTGTATTTCAATTTTACCTTAGAGGTTACCTTCAATCTGGGGTAAACCTTTTAAGCCTTTTAACAATCATTCACACCTTTTAAACCCGTCCCAAATCTTCAATGGTGTTTCTTCTATACTTGCTTCTAAACTCGATAAATTAGAAAAGTATGATAGTGGGTCTGTAAGCAATGCCTTAATCTTTGTTGTCTGTGTCCTTTTTATACTTTCTTCCCTCGTAACCTTATATTCTTCAAGAGGATATATTGTGAATATATAAGGACTATCTTCTGTTTTCCTCAGTTGAATATTCATATCATCATAGACCGCTTCTACCATTTCTTCAAAGGTCATCCAAGGATAAATCTTTTGACACACTTTTCTTGCTGTGTATACCGAATCAAAGTATGTCAATAGTTCGTTTCCCTGTTTTAAGTCAATTTTTCCTGTACGCAACTCTGTATAAACTCTGTCATATACTGCTGCTTCTTTTTCTGTAAAAGGCTCTGCACGCATACCACGTTGCATAATATCAAATAATGGTTCTGTTAGAATATTCCCAAAATTTTTCTTGTCTTGCTGCTCAAATGATGAATCTTTCGCACACGTTATAATACCATTGCACCCGACTTGTACTGCTGTATCGACCATATTTGTATCTTTCAACAATGAAATTCTATGAGGACAAACAACATAATCAATCTTACCGCTTCGCATTATATCGTCATTCTCCAAAACTCTACCTAGTGCATGAATTGTTTCATTTTCTTCTAAGTTTTCTCTAAGTGCAATACAATGATTATTCAGATATTGCCTGTACCATTTTACCGTTTCCAATGCGTCATATTCCAGTTGGTGATATTTATCGTATGATACAGTAATTTGACCGATAGAACGAAGGTATTTTCTATCACCCTCTGCATCTTCTGTCAGCTTATATCTTGCTGCGATATAGTCAGCAAGTCTATTCCATGCTTTAGCCACCTTTTCACTGCGTACACTGCCATTTGTCACGCACGAAAAGCCATATACCGTTATCTCTCTACGAATGATTTCATCAAAGAGGTATTCAATCATATCTGGCTCAAGAAACGGTTCTCCACCTGTGAGAATAAAATTATACATACCTGCTATGTTATCTAAACATTCATCTATCACTTGCTTGCTGATTGTCAAATCTTGTGCTTCTCCGCGCATACAATGTAGACATTTCATATTACATTTTCGTGTTATCTCAAAACAAAAACTTTTAAATATTACTTTACTTTTCATTCAATCACTCCTATGTTTTTTAATAGCACTGTGGAGGATAACACCCCCCCCCACACAAGAACTTATTTTTCTGTTGGTTCTTCTTCTGGTTCTTTCTTCAATGGTCTTGCTGTAGCCTTGTTATCGTCCTTCTGCACGATATATGCTAGTTTCCCATCTTCAATATGTTTCTGAATGGCTTGTATCAACTGTGGCGTAATCAGGTATACGGGTATCGTGTCTTGTTCACTAATTTTCTTCTCAAATCTATCAATGTGAGACACATCCCTATGTACAGACTTCGGGAGAATCTGCAAGTTGTCACTTCTGTTTGCCTTGAATGGTTCATCTTCTGCAAATGTGCTTTCGGGTAAAATGTGATGTACCTCTAAAGGTTCGCCTTCAACTTCTGCGTATCCGTCAAACTCGTTTTTAAGAAAATATTTTGCAACCAGTCTATGCAAACGTGGCTCTCTCTGCTTTCCCTTGTACTGTGTCACATAAGACCAGTCATGCTGTTTCCTCTCTGTGCCACTCTTTGTATAGTTCACGCTAATCTGCTTCAATGGTTCATTCTTGTAATAGACAGAAAACAATCTGCCGTAGTTGCTGATAAACCAATAAGGCGGCTCTGTTATACCATCACACTGTTTAAAAATTTCATCTTCCTGTGGTATGAAATTATAGGTATGCTGCCTTAAATCATCAAATTTTTTCTTGTAGAAACTTTTAGTTTTCTCATTCATATAAAAATCATCCTTTCTTAAAAATACACATTAAATAAATCCCTATTTTACGGGCTTTGTTGGGGTCGCTTTTCCAATGAAATTTTGGTTTTATTGTAAGAATTAAAGCTGACACTTTCGACTACCCCCAAACTGGGGTATGCCGAAAAAATAACCTTCAAACGCCCTTACCATTCTTTAAAAATGGTTACACTATGTTATTCTCTATTTGATTTGCAAAGTTACCAAAAACACATCCGTTTACACAAAATCACCTTTCTTCCGTTGTTCCTACTTCATCGTCAAACATAGCATCAAGCATATTGTCTATATCTGTTGTAGTGTCTGTATTATTTACGTCAGATTCTTGTAAAGCTATGTAAGATTGAACACAAGAAATATTTTCTAATACAGACAAGTCCCTAATATCAGTCAAGCCTATTTCTTGTTGTTTTTCGTTTCTGCTAACCACATACTTATAAATTTGAACCAACTCATCGTCTGTGTACCTAGAAATATTTTTCTCTGGGTCTGATACAATAAAGTTATACTTAGCCATTAAAGCACGTTTTGTATTAGCCTTTTTCGTGTTAGACCCTAGAATATTTTCTTCATATTCCCATGCAAATTGTTCAATATACGCTCTATCTTCAAATCTTCCATAGTGATTTGTTATACTTTTTAATTTTCCATCATTATTTTTTATAGCTTGATTGTGTCGATAGACGTACAACACCTTTGCATCTTCAAGAATTTTAAAATAATCTACTGCAACTCCATCGTTAATATCAGATAAAGACCCGATATAGCTTTGTGATACAAAGCCTACAAAATTTGTTTTTGTGCCTGTATCTGTATTTATTTTATGTTTTCTATTAAACGTACCAACCACATTTATAAAAAATCTTAATAAGGCTGCTTTGTTTTTCTTAGAATCCAACGTCATAATTTTTCGTACTTCATCAGAAGAAATAACTGTAAAATATACTCCTTCCTCGTTTGTATCAAAATACAGGCTCTTATCTTTAACAACATAGCTACCACTTTTTTTATTTAAAGGTTGAATAATATCATACAGCCCAAATTCTGCCAAACGAACAATACTTGTTTTAATCTGCACGATTGCCCTTTCTGGTATATCACACCCATACAATTCATAGGCAAGCATTTCTGTTGAAATATAAAACTCCTTTTTCGTAGAATGGTAGATACTTCGTATTGCAACATAGGTAGCAATATCATAGTTTGACAAATCCAAATTTTTCACAATATCTTTGTTTAAAAAAATATCCATAAAAATACCTCCAGATAAACATATAAAAATTAAAAAAAATATATTGCCCGATAGGGCAAACCAACACTCGCATTGAGTGTTAAAGTATTCTCTCTTACTGATTGATTCTTTATATTGATTGACTGTTAACTTGTCGGTATATAACGACAACTTTGTAAAAAATACTGGAGTGTAATGTCGGTTTATAACGACAACTTAACAGTTCGGTAAATTTACCCTTGCATTTCTTCATAAAGTACGGCTGATAACATATCAAAATATTTATTCTCTGCTCTGAATACAACAAATATATTTCCTGTTTTGTCATTTCTTCCAATACCGATAGGGTGGACACCCTTCTTGAATAATTTGTTGCATTGCTCAAGATTATAGTTATAAATCGGTTTCTTCATAAAAATACCTCCTTTTTCACATAAACATTTGATAAAAAATTGTTGGTAAGATGGCTACACTATAGTATTCTCTGTTTCGTTTGTGTTTTTATTAAAAATGAAAATCGACACATCTTTAAAAAAAATTTTCTATTTGTCATTATCCCTTATAAAAAAATAGGGTATATAAGCCTGTAAGCCGTTTTTATTTTCAAGTCGGTAAATAAGTCAACCAAAAATATAACGCTTAAATCTGGGGCATATACCCTATTATTTCCCTAATAACAATGCTGTCTAAGGGACAAAATATTTTTTAATCTGTCATTTCTTCATAAATGCCCTTTAATCTTTTAATAATAGTAGGGTCAGAGAAATTCATATCGTATTTATCAATTAGTTTTTTCAACTCAAATTTTAAACCAGAATGAAAAACTTGTACGAAAATACCGTTTTCATACGGAATTATTTTACAAACTTCCTTAGGAAACATTCCTAACTCTTTCCGAACCTCAACTGGGATAACAAGCCTTCCAAGTTCGTCTATTACTCTGGTTATACCCGTTGTAGTATCGTTGCTGTGAAAAAATCCATTTGTTTTCATGTTCTGCACTCTCCTTTTCCTTTTATTGCAGTCTTAATCTTTCGCCACCACATTCAAAAAACTGCGTGTAGCGGAAACACTCTTGATAGCATTCAAAGTCTAATACAACAATATATCTTGACAGTGCCGCTACCGTTCCGCTGCGTTTCTCATGCTGAATATATGTATAGTCTTTCAGCAGAGAATATTTTGATACTGTAACGGCTGCACCAATCTTTAACTCCTGCTTCAATCTGCCTGCGGTCATTTCTGATACTTCTACTGCTTTTTTAATTCCTGCCATACTTCCAACACTCCTTATACATTTAAGATATAATATATAACTTTTTGGTTATGAATTTCAAAAGCATTATATCATAACTATTTGGTTATATCAATACTATAATCGAATTTATTATAACTTTTTAGTTATTTACATGAGTAATAAAAAACACAAGAAAAAATTCTTGTGCATTTCGTGTTCAGTATGAATTATTAAATCTTCGTTCCGTCTTTAAATTGAAAAAATGAAATGTATTCACATCCTAAATATGTTGCCATTTCTTCTAATTCTTCCTTTGTAAATCTGCCTACCCGTAGCCTTTTAGAAAGATTTGGTTGTGAAGTTCCCATTCTGGCTGCTAATTCTGTCAAACTAATTCCAGCCATAGCACAGGCAACCTTAACTTTTTGTTGTAGTGTTATGATAATCACCTCCGCAATCAAAAAATAGCGATTCTATATACGATTATATACGAAATCGTTATGAATATCAATAGGCTATAACAGGGATAATCATTCTTTAATTGTCAAGGTTGGCAACCTCTGATGAATGGAATCCACAGACAAGCTTCTGTCAGATTGTTGTTACCAGATAGTTCGTTATACTCATCTTTTAGTCCTTTAACCTTTTCTGTGAGGTCATCCACAATTTCCTGCTGTTCTTCTGTAGTGACATTCAGTTTGTCGAATATCCACATAGCACCTTTGATGGCTACCATAACAACAAGCATAGCACCCATGTTAATGACAGCACCTTTTAATGCTTCACCGAATTCCTGACTAGCAGTACCTGCTGCACCTAGTTCTTTACCAATATCACCAATTTTTTTCTTACCAGAATCAACGTCCCCTAAGAAGGTCAGAAGTTGCTTATCAGTGTAGCCAATTTTTTGAGCATATTGAACCCAAGTTTTCCCAGACTTGTCATCTAAATTAAAACGATTATTTTTAATAATATCCGTAAACTTGGTATATTGAGCAGAAGGGGTGTATCCTCCACCACCAGAAGCCCCGATTGATTGTATTATATCAACAAGAGGGGAAGAAATCTTCCCATTTTCATCAAAGTTTACAACGCTTAGTTTAAGTGATATAATCAATCTAAAAAATACTTGGAATATTTTATATTAAAAGGGGCGGATTATATGGAACAGAAAGAACTTTTAAAATGCTATTTTTGTATTGATTGTGAAGATATTGGCAGACATAAAGAAGATCCAAATAAAGAAACTTGCGATAGATGCGGTTCGACAAATTGCATAAACTTTCCATATGGTTTTACATTAAACCTGCAAGAATTACTGACGCTAGGATATATTTCTAAAGATAAAAAATTTTGGCAAGCCATGATTGACCTGAAAGAAAAAGATATCATAGAGTTTAATGCAAAAATGGCACAATTTAATCAACAAAAAGCCTTAGAAGAATCTAAACCCCGTTGTCCCAGATGTGGTTCTACATCCATTTCCACAGGTGCAAGAGGAGTAAACTATCTATGGGGATTTATTGGTGCAAGTAAAACTGTAAATAGATGTTCTAATTGCGGTTATACTTGGAAACCTAAGAGGTGATAGGGGTAGAAGAAAAAATACCTTGAATTAAGGTATTTTTTTGTTTCAATAAATTATGAGTGAATAATAATCTCGACCAGTTTCTCTTTTACCCTATGTATTTTACTATATAAAAATGCAATAAAAAACAAAAAATATAGCCTTTTCTTGACATTCAGTGATGATTTTTGTACAATTTCAGTGATGATATATGTTCAATGTATTTGCTGTTGCATGTCATAATTGAAGAAAAAATTTAGGTTCTGAAAAAGCTCTGAAACCATTGATTTATCAAGGTTTTCTGGATATCAAGAAGATGAATAAGCTTCTGGAAATGCTCGACGATGACGATGATGTACAGAACACCTACCATAACTGGGATGAATAATTTTTTCTGATAAAAACCAAACCTCTTTCCCCTTGGCGTTTCGATACGCCCCCGACGGTTCATCCGCCAGAGGAAAGAGGTTTTTTTATTCCCTTATTTCTTTTTTATTCCTGCCATGCAATGCTACTGCCGGCACTGCCCTTTTTCACGATAATCTTCTTATCAATGCTTTCCTTCAGTTCGGAAACATGGGAAATAATCCCCACCAGACGATTCCCATAGGAAAGCCTTTGCAGCACCTGCACCGCCTGCTCCCTTGACTGCTCATCCAGAGAGCCGAAGCCCTCATCAATGAACATCGCATCCACGCGGACACCGCCTGCGTGCGCCTGAATCACATCGGAAAGCCCCAATGCCAAGGAAAGCGAAGCCTTAAACGCTTCCCCGCCCGAAAGCGAACGCACCGAGCGGCTTTTGCCCGTATAATGGTCAAGCACCTCCAGCTCCAAGCCTGCCTGCGAGCGCTTATTCATCGCCTTCTCTGCGTGCAGCAAAAGATATCTGTCCTCTGTCATATCCTGCAAACGCAGATTTGCCGCCTGCAAAATCCTTCTGAAATAAACCCCCTGTACAAATTGCTCAAAGGCGATTTTCTCCTTACCGGGCAGTTCCCCGTTGGCAGTGCGAGAAAGCTCCCGAATCGGGAGATACGCCGCCGCAGCGTGCATCCTCTCCTGCCATTCCTTCCTTGCATTTTGCAGGAGATTTGCCAGAACAGCAGCCTGTTTTCTTGTTTCATCTGCCATCTGCTTTTTCGCCGCGCGTTCCATCAAAAGCGTTTTTCTCTCCTCCTCCAAAGCGGAAACATCCTTCCGCTCCTTTTTCGCACAGCTCTCCGCAAGCATTTCTGCCAGCTGCTTCTGCTTTTCCAAAGCTGCGAAAAACTGCCTGTTTTCTTCCTCCGCACATTCCAATGCCGTGCGCTCTGTGAGATATGCTTCATATTCTATCTGATTTGCAAAGCTCTTTTCCCGCAAAACGGCAAAAAATTCTGTTT
>ERZ838516.2526-NODE-2526-length-19135-cov-3.886164_pt1 | contig 19135 bp, 14 predicted proteins | sample MGYA00519910_ERZ838516 | MGnify/ENA primary metagenome ERZ838516 (study PRJEB31850, sample SAMEA3708837) | human gut metagenome | biome: human gut; feature: human-associated habitat; material: faeces | place: China | collected 2014 ... | reverse complement strand
CCCACAAGGCCTCCGGCACTTACAAGAACCATATCGGAAGAAAGTTTATCTTTTGTGCCTTTATCTATAAGGAATGTGTAGTACCAGTTTCCCGGGTCTTTGGCAATTATATCTGCCCCTGTGGTGTCATATTTGGCATATTTCTGAGAAATTTCAAGAAGTTTTGAAAGACGTTTGTTTTCATCTTCGTAAAGAGAAAGACGTTTGTTTTCCGCTTCCAAAAGCTCAACTTTTGCCTTGAGTTCTTCGTTTTGTGTTTCAAGGGAAGTATCGCTTTTTATATTGCCTATTTTTTTGCTGAACCAGTCGCCTACAGAGGAAGTTACGTTTTGAACAGGTGTGATTACAAAGCCGAGAGTATTGTCTATAAATGTGGCGTGGCTTTTTCTGCCCATGGTTATAACGGCTGTTATTGCAAGAATAACAGCCACTATGGTAAATATCTGTTTTTTGTAATCGTTAAAAAAGTTCAATTTCAGCTCTCCTTAAAATTACATTCTGAGTTTTTTGGGAGAAACAAGAACTGTTTTGAGTGTTTCGATATGCTCAAGCACCATGCCTGTTCCCATAACAACACAGTTAAGAGGTTCGTTGGCAATATTAACGGGCATTCCCGTTTCCTGTGTAATAAGTTTGTCAAGCCCTGCAAGAAGTGCGCCGCCGCCTGTAAGGGTTATGCCGTATTCCATAATATCGGCTGCAAGTTCAGGTGGTGTTGACTCAAGAGTCTGTTTAATACATTCAACGATTTTTGCTATAGGTTCGGCTATTGCACCGAGAATTTCGGTTGATGTAACTGTAATTGTTTTTGGAAGGCCGCTTATAAGGTCTCTTCCTCTTATATCGAGAGTTTCTTCTGTTTCCTTAGGGAAAGCACAGCCTATTGAAATTTTGATTTCTTCTGCTGTACGGTCGCCTATGGCAAGGTTATATTCTTTTTTGATGTAATCTACAATATATGAGTCTATTTTATCTCCCGCAACACGAAGAGATGTGCTTGTAACTATGCCTCCAAGGGAAATAACGGCAACCTCGCTTGTACCGCCGCCGATATCAACAACCATGCTGCCGGTAGGCTCTGCAACGGGCAGACCTGCACCAATCGCCGCTGCCATGGGTTCTTCAATCAGATAGGTGTCCTTTTCCTTGGAGCCTGCGGCAATGGCAGCCTCCAGAACGGCACGCTTTTCTACCTCTGTTACGCCGGAAGGTACACAGATTACAATGCGAGGCTTGGGCCCAAAGAGAGAGCGTACATACGCCTTATTGATGAAATAGCGCAGCATAGCCTGTGTTACATCGAAGTCTGCGATAACGCCGTCCTTCATGGGGCGGATGGCAACGATATTGCCGGGGGTACGCCCGATCATATCCTTCGCTTCGTTGCCGACAGCCAGAACCTCTCTGGTGTCTGTGTTGATGGCAACAACGGAAGGCTCATTCACGATGATTCCCTTTTCTCTCATATAGACAAGGGTATTGGCAGTACCCAAGTCAATTCCCATATCTTTGGCATTGAACATCATATTCTTTTTACCCCTTTCATTATTGGAAACGCCGCCGTGTGTGCGGCAGCTATGGTATCTCTTAAATTTTGTCTTACATTTTATCATACCGCTTTTTTGTATTCTTTTCAAGAAAAGAGCCGTATTTTTCATAAAAAAAGAATGGTTTTTCCTGAAAAAAAGGAAAGGGCAAAATCGTTTGCCCCCTGAAAATCATTATAGCTTTCTGTAAATGAAAAACGCCAGAATAATGCCGATGATACCCGCAATGGTAAAGCGGATGGTCAGCCCAAATTGCAATGTCAGCACGCCCAGGTCCAGCATAAGCGGAGAGGAAAGCCCGAAGCTGTTGCCGTATGCAAGCCAGCTGAGTGCAGAAACACCGCCGACCAGTTTTGCGATAAAGCCGCCCAGAACCACGCCTGCAAGCATAAGCAGCACCAGTATCCAGATATTTTGTGAGGAACGTCCTCTCATAGCAAATCCTCCTTTACAGAAAAAACTCATTTATTTATAACTGATTTAGTATAGCATACTTTTTCAGAGGGGTAAAGCGAACAGAATCATAAAAGATTTTTTTAGCAACAAAAAAAGACTCCCTGATTTCTCAGAGAGTCTTTGAAAAGTCTGAATTATTCAGCCTTGGGAGTTTCTTCTGCCTTAGGTGCTTCAGCCTTGGGAGCTTCAGCAGCAGGAGCAGCCTTGGGCGCTGCGGGTGCAGCAGCGGCGGGAGCCGCGGGCTGTGCAGGTCTCTTGCCTGTCAGCACGCCCTTAGGGCATTTGTTTGCACAGATGCCGCAAGCCTTACATTTGGTGTAATCGATGACAGCAAGGTTATCAATTACATGAATAGCGTCGAAAGGACAGTTCTTTTCGCAAATCTTACAAGCGATACAACCAACGGAGCAGTTAGGAATTACATTCTTACCCATATCCTTGGAGGAGCACTGTACTTTCACTTTCTTCTTAGCGGGCAGCAGCTCGATGATGTGCTTCGGGCAAGTGGAAACGCATTTGCCGCAGGCAACACATTTATCTTTATCAATTACTGCAACACCGTCAACGATTTCGATTGCGCCGAAGGCACAAGCCTTCTTACAGCTACCCAGACCCAGACAGCCATAGGAGCAGGATTTTGCACCCTGACCTGCAAGCTGAACAGCCATGTTACAATCGTCAATACCGAAATAATCGTATTTATTTTTTGCTTTATCGCAAGTACCACCGCACTTTACGAAAGCGGCAACGGGCTCTGCAGAGGAAGCTGCAACACCCATGATAGCGCCAACCTTTTCAGCAACTGCTGCGCCACCAACGGGGCAGGCATTTACAGGAGCTGTACCGGCAACGATTGCAGATGCACAACCACCACAACCGGGGAAACCACAACCACCGCAGTTAGCGCCGGGCAGACATTCCAAAACCTGACCGATACGAGGGTCTTCTTCAACCTTGAAAACTTCACTCGCAACGCCCAAGCAAGCGCCGAAAACAACGCCCATACCGCCGACACTCAGAACGGGAAATAAAATACTCATTGGATCCATATTCTTTTACCCTCCTCTATTACAGTTTGATCAGACCGGAGAAGCCCAGGAATGCGATAGACATCAGACCAGCTGTGATCAGAGCCATAGGGAAACCATCGAAGGCCTTCGGTGTTTCATTGTCAGCGATTCTTTCACGAATACCGGCAAACAGGATGATTGCCAGAGCAAAACCGGCAGCACCACCAACTGCGTTCAGAACGGATTCGATGAAGTTGTAGCCCTTCTGCATATTTGTAACGGCTACACCCAATACTGCGCAGTTTGTTGTAATCAGGGGCAGGAATACACCCAGAGCCTGATACAGAGCAGGTGCAGATTTTTTCAGGAACATTTCTACGAACTGTACCAAAGATGCGATCAGCAGAATGAACGCAATGTTATACAGGAATGTAATGTGCAGAGGTACCAGAATCAGGTTGTATACCAACCATGCTGCTGCTGCTGCCAGAGCCATTACGAAGATTACAGCCATGCCCATGCCGGCTGCTGTATCTACCTTCTTGGAAACACCGAGGAAGGGGCAGATACCTAAGAACTGGGACATAACGTAGTTGTTTACGAAAATGCCAGCCAATACTAACAAAATCAGATTCATTTATTTTCCCCTCCTTCTTATGCTTTTTTGTTTCTGAAATGGTTCAGAATAGCCATCAGAATAGCCAGTGTGAAGAAACCACCGGGAGCCATAACGAACAGCAGTGTTCTAGGGAATGCTTCGGGCAGAACTGTTACGTCGAACAGTGTGCCGCTGCCGATGAATTCACGCACCAGACCCAGACAGCCCAGAGCGATGGTGAAACCAAGACCCATACCGATACCATCGAATGCGGAAGCAACGGGACCGTTTTTGGAAGCGAATGCTTCGGCACGCGCCAGAATCAGACAGTTTACTACGATCAGTGGAATGTACAGACCCAAGGATGCGTTCAGTGCAGGCAGATAAGCCTTCAGCAGGAACTCGATGATTGTTACGAATGTAGCAATAACAACGATAAAGCAAGGGATACGTACTGTATCGGGGATTACTTTTCTCAGCAGAGAGATAAACAGGTTCGCAAAAATCAGTACTGCTGTTGTGGAAAGGCCCATGCCGATACCATTGATAGCGGAAGATGTAACCGCCAGAGTAGGACACATACCAATAACCTGAACGAATGTAGGGTTTTCATTGATAATGCCGTTTTTGATAATTTTAATAGGGTTAGCCATCAATAAGCACCTCCATTCGCTGCGACCCAATCAAGAGCTTCCTGCGCACCAACACAAACTGCTCTGGAAGTAATTGTTGCACTTGTGATGGGAACAATTTCGCCGCCATCCTTTGTTACGGAAACAGAACCGGACTTGCCTGTGAACTGTTCGTAGAAGGAAGGATCTGTTGCTTTTGCACCCAGACCTGCTGTTTCGGAGTGACCTGTTACACGCAGACCTGTGATTGTACCGTCAGCATCAATGCCAACCATTGTTTTTACAGCGCCGCCGAAACCGCCGGGCTCTGTTGTGATAACGAAACCGCCGTTATCGCCTTTGTATACTGCTGTGATTGTGCCTGTCAGATCAGTATCCAGCAGTTCGAAGGAGGATGCGTCGGGCATAACTGCCTGCATACCTTCATTCAGAGATTTTTCGTTCTGTGCAGCAATAGGAGCAGCGGTTACTTCGGATACAACACCCAGAATACCGGCTGCGATAGCGGAGATAAGCAACAGAACGATCGCGGGTTTAACTACTGCTTTAGAGTCCATGCTTATTTCGCCTCCTTTGTTTTAGGCAGTGCACCGAAGATTGTAGGTTCTGTGAATCTTTCAATCAGAGGTACACAGCAGTTCATAATCAGAATAGAATAGGATACGCCTTCCGGATAACCGCCGAAGGTACGAATCAGGTAAGTCAAAAGACCTGCGCCCACAGCGAAGATAACCTGACCCTTAGGGGTTACGGGAGAAGAAGCGTAGTCAGTTGCCATGAAGATACCGCCCAGCATAACACCGCCGGCGAAGATTTCCTGTACGGGCATACGCATGCCGTGTCTGCCGATTACTGCGAACAGAATGAATACGGTTGCGATGTAGATTACGGGAATCTTCCAGCTGATTACATGTTTGTACAGCAGGTAGATACCGCCGATAATCAGAGCGATTGCACAGGTTTCACCGATGGTACCGCCAACCTGACCCATTACCAGCTGACCCAGAGAAGCATCCAGCGTGCCGTTTTTCAGCTGTGCCAGAGGTGTTGCGTATGTAGCAGCATCTGCTGCAAGACCGTTGGGAACAACCCATGTGGTCATTTCTGTGGGGTAGGAAGCCAGCAGGAATGCACGACCTGCAAGTGCAGGGTTGATGAAGTTCTGGCCCAGACCGCCAAACAGTTGTTTTGCAAAAATGATGGCAAATGCACTACCTACGATTGCAACCCAAACGGGAGCGGATGCAGGAAGGTTCATTGCCAGTAACAGACCGGTTACAACTGCGGACAGGTCGTTGATTGTAACAGGTTTTTTTGTGATTTTTTCATACAGCCATTCAAAGAAAACAGCAGAAATGATTGCAGCTACAATCAGAATCAGTGCTCTCAGGCCGAAATAATAGATACCCGCTGCTGTTGCAGGAACCAGAGCGATGATAACATCACGCATAATGCTCTGGATGGATTCTTTGGAACGCACGTGAGGGGTACCGGATACTACAAAATTAGCCATGTTTTATTCTCCCCCTTCTTATTTCTTTTCCTCAGCGGCCTTTTTCTCAGCCTCTGCTTTTGCTCTTGCTGCTGCAGCGGCTGCTGCCTTCTTGCCTGCTTCGATTTTCTTTGTCGCTCTGATGGACTGCGCCAGCTGACGCTTTGCAGGACATTCGTAGGAACAAGAACCACATTCGATACAATCCAGACCGTGATGCTTTACAAAGCCTTCGCCGTCGCCCTTGATTGCAAAGGCATTCAGCATGAAGGGCATCAGGCCCATAGGGCAATGCTCTACGCATTTACCGCAACGGATGCAGTTTCTTTCTTCGGGAATGTATGCTTCGTCCTTTGTGAAGCAAAGCAGACCGGAGGTTGTCTTAACAGACGCAACATCCAAAGTATACAGTGTGGGACCCATCATAGGACCACCAGCAATCAGCTTTACGGGAGGGTTTGCTTCATTGAAACCGCCAATGGCATCTACCAGATCTCTCAGCGTCATGCCGATTCTGATTTTGTAGTTGCCGGGGTTTTTGATACCCTTACCAGAAACAGTAACGATTCTTCTCATCAGAGGTCTGCCCTTGCAGATTGCTCTTTCGATTGCAACAACAGTATCTACGTTGTCTACGATACAGCCTGCGGATGCGGGCAGTGCGCCGGATTTTACTTCTCTCTTTGTGATAGCATAAATCAGGTGTTTTTCGGAGCCCTGAGGGAATTTTGTTACCAGAGGCTGAACAGTGATATTATCAATGCCCTCGCATGCTTTCTGCATGGAAGCGATTGCTTCGGGCTTGTTCATTTCGATACCGATTACGCCCTTTGCATTGGGATGCAGCTTCAGCATAATCTGCAGACCTCTTACGATTCTTTCGGGTTCTTCCAGCATCAGGCGGTAGTCACATGTGAGGTAGGGCTCACATTCAGCCGCATTGATGAGGATGTGATCGATGGGTGTGTCCTTGGGAGGGTTCAGTTTTACGTGTGTAGGGAAACCTGCACCACCCAGACCAACAACGCCGGCATTTTTGATTGCTGCCAGAATTTCGTCATTTGTCATGGTTGTGTAATCCTTACCTTCGTTGAGACCTTCGATCTCTTCCATTTTGCCGTCGTTCTTTACAACGATAGCCTTTACCATTGCACCACCGGGTACGAGCATAGGTCTGATGTCTACAACTTCGCCGGAAACGGAGGCGAAGATAGGAGAAGACATGAATGCGCCGGACTCAGCGATTTTCTGTCCTACCTTTACATGATCGCCAACGGCAACCAGTGGATCACAAGGAGCACCGATGTGCTGGCTCATAGGGTAGAACAACTCAGAGTTTTCTTTGGGCATAATCACCTTGATGGGCTGGTCTTTTGCCAGTTCTTTCCCATCAGGAGGATGTACACCACGTTTGAACGTTAAAGCTTGCATATTATCCCCCTCTGTTCAAATTTGTCGTGCGCCAGGGATGGCGCTGGTTTAAAGTTATACTTTTGTAAGAAAATAACTATAATATAACAGCAATATTTTAATACAAAAATAAGAATTTCTCAATAATTTTGCAGAAAAAAGGCGAAAAAACTTTTTTTCAAAAGAAATTTTCACCTGATTATTCCAGAAAAGAACCCTTCTTCCACAAAATAATGTCGAAATCTGATCTTTGCGTTATAATATTGCTAAGACATCCGCAAAACAAAAAAATAATTTGTATGCGAATGAATCATCTTATATAGTTTACACTTATTATCTATAAAAGTAAATGTTAATTTATTACCATAATCTTGGCATATTTTCTCTGCTTTTTTAGGGATATTTAAACAAAATGGTGGGATTATATTAGATTTTATGATAAAATAAATGCAATCAAGCATCAAGAAAGGGGGATTTTTTATGGAGCTGTCGCTTCAGGTGCAGCAAAAACAGATTTTATCACAGAAAATGCAGCAGTCTGTGGAGATTTTGCAGATGAATGCCGTGGCCCTTTCCGAATATATCCGAGAATTTGCGGAGGAGAACCCCCTTGTGGAATGGACTGAGGAAAAGGAGCCCGTGCAGCAGGAAAATACAGAGCTGCTGCAAAAGCTGGAATGGCTTGAGGAGGCGGATGAGCAGAACCGCAGCCTTTACCGCATGGAGCATGAGCAGGAGGAAAAGGAGCGCGAAACGAATGCCTTCGGCAGAAAAGAAGGGCAGAGTCTGCGCGAATTTCTCCTTTTTCAGATAAATATACAAAAAATTCCGGCAGGACATAAGGCAGTCCTGCGGTTTCTGGCGGAGAGTACTGCCGAAAGCGGCTATCTGGAAAAGGATGCCATCGAAATGATGATGGAAAAATATCCGATGAAAAAATCCACTGCCGCAAGAATTCTGGCGCAGTTTCAAGCCTTGGAGCCCTCCGGTGTGGGGGCAAGAAATTTGCAGGAGTGTCTGCTCATTCAGCTGAAGCAGAAAAACGCCTCTGCCCTTTCCAAGAAGGTCACAAGAAATTATCTGGATGAGCTGGCGAAAAACCGCCTTTCCTATATTGCGAAGACAGAAAAGATTTCCATGGAGCGGCTCATGCGTGCCCTGCAGGAAATTCGCTCCTGTCAGCCCAAGCCCGGCAGTGGCTTTGCAGGGGAGGGCAATGTGCAATATGTCGTGCCGGATGTTCTGGTGGAGCGCAGGGGCGAGGAATTTATCGTCACCACAAACACAACCGTGATGCCCCGTCTTACCGTCAGCCATAGCTATGTGAAGCTGCTGCGCGAAAAAGCGGATGCAAAGACGGAGGAATATATTACAGAGCAGCTGAAGCGTGCCGAATGGGCATTGCAGTGCATCAGCCGCAGAGAAAGCACCTTACAGCAGGTGGTGGAAGCCATCGTGGAAAAGCAGAGGAATTTTTTCTTAGAGCCGCAGGGGCAGCTTGTGCCTTTGCGTCTGGTGGATATTGCAGAGCAGCTCGATATCCATGAATCCACCGTCAGCCGTGCGGTCAAGGAAAAATATTTGCAGTGTGAACGCGGTGTGTTCCCGTTGCATACCTTCTTTTCCAAGGCAATGGCAAAGGCGGAAGCGGCGGAAAATATTTCTGCGGACAGCATCAAGAACCGCCTGCGTGCCATCATTGATGCGGAGGAAAAAACAAAACCCCTCAGTGATCGGGAGCTGACGGAGCGCCTGACCGCGGAGGGCGTGCAGATTTGTCGCCGCACCGTTGCAAAGTACAGAGAAGCCATGGGCATTGCGGGGGCATCGGGCAGAAAGCGGTACGACGCAGAAAAGTAAAATGAGATTTTAACGATTTGGAGTATATTTAATATGGTAGAAATTTTTCAGCTACAGCTGCATAAATCAAGTGCCGTTCCTCTTTATCAGCAGCTGGCAGAGGGCATCGAGGGGATGATTACGGATGGTGTTCTGCTTGCCAATAGCAAGCTGCCGCCCATCCGCAAAACGGCGGAGCATTTCGGAGTGAATTCTGTTACGATTGTCAATGCGTATAAGCTGCTTGAGAAAAAGCAGCTGGTCTATTCGCGCGTGGGCAGCGGCACCTTTGTTTCGCCCCTGCCTGTGGAGCATATTCCGGAGCCTGTGGCAAGCCGCAATCTCCGTTCCTTTGAAAGCGGTCTTTCCATGGAAAATGCCATCAATTTTACAAGCACCTCTCTGCCGAATGAAATGTTCCCTGTGGATGCGTTTAAGGAGGCGTTCAATGCGGTGCTGGATAGGGAAAAGGGCGGTGCCTTCCGTTATATGGACAGCATGGGCTATGTCCCCCTGCGCGAGCAGCTTTGCCGTTATCTTATGAATTATGGCATCAAAACCTCTCCGGAAAACGTGCAGATTATCTCCGGCGCACAGCAGGGCATTGATATCATTTCAAAGGCGATGCTGCGCTATGGGGATGTTGTTTTTGTGGAAAAGCCCACGTTTTATGGTGCAGCGGGTGCATTTCTGTCCCGTGGGGGCAAGCTGATGGAGATTCCTCTGGAGGAGGATGGCATGGATATGGTCATTCTGGAAAACTTCCTCAAGCTGTATCATCCGCGCTTTATTTATATGATGGCATATTATCAGACCCCGACAGGCATTTCCTATTCTATGGAGAAAAAACGCCGCCTGCTCGAGCTGGCAGAAAAATACGATACCTATATCATCGAGGAGGACGATTTTTACGATTTCCATTACGGCAAGGAGCCGATTGTTCCCCTGAAGGCGTTAGATTATAAAAATCGTGTCATTTACATCAAAAGCTTTTCCAAAATCCTCATGCCCGGTCTGCGCATGGGGCTGATTGTGCTGCCGAAGAAAATCCATCAGGCAGTCATGGAAGCAAAATATACCACGGATATTTCCACCTCCGGCTTTATCCAGAGAGCCTTGGAATATTATCTGCGCGAATTTGGCTGGGGGGAGCATGCCGCACAGGCAAGGCGCTATGGCAGCGAGAAATACCGCAAAATGCTTTCCGCCACAAGAAAATATCTCTCCGATGTGGCGAAATACGGACAGCCAAACGGCGGTGTCAGCCTTTGGGTGGAGCTGCCCGTGGGTGTGGGCGCAGAAGCGCTTTGCAGCCGCATGCTGGAAAAGAACGTCATTCTCACCCCCGGCAGCCAGTATGATATCAGCGGCGAGGAAAATCGCCATATCCGTCTCAGCTTCCTGAACCTCAGTGATGATAAGATAGAGGTTGGGCTGAAGCGCATCGGAGATATGATTCGCGCTATGCTGGAGGAAAAATTTCTTACACTGCCTTGACAAACGGATTTCAAGTGCCTATAATCAAATCATTATTAGAAAAACAGAAAAAAGTCAGGAAAAGAAGGAGTACATTTTGGTTCGGACTTTCAGAGAGAGGCAGCTTGGTGGGAAAGCCTCAGCAGCACAGAATGGAAGCAGTCTTTTCGGTTTCTCTTGTTTCTTCAAAGGAAACAGGCTCCGCAGTGGAATAAAAAAGTATATTGCGGCGTAAATCGGCGTTAACGATTTCGAGTGACGGCAGCAAAGCCGTAACTAGGGTGGTACCACGGTAAATTCGTCCCTGTTCTTCGGAACAGGGATTTTTTTTCATTACCCAAAAAACAGGATTTTATTGTGGGAATTATATTTTTATCTTTTTAAGGAGGAAAAGCTATGAAAAATCTCGGTGTAAACGAAATCAGAGAGCTGTTTCTGCAGTTCTTTGAATCCAAAGACCATCTGCGTCTGAAATCCTTTTCCGTCGTTCCCCGTAACGACAAGAGCCTGCTGTTGATTAACTCCGGTATGGCACCCATGAAGGCATACTTCACAGGTCAGGAAACACCCCCCAGTAAGCGTGTCACAACCTGTCAGAAATGTATCCGTACAGGGGACATTGATAATGTCGGCAAAACCGCGCGCCACGGCACATTTTTTGAAATGCTGGGCGATTTCTCCTTTGGCGATTATTTCAAAAACGAAATCATCCCTTGGTCTTGGGAGTTCGTTACCAAATGGCTGGAAATCCCTGAGGATAAGCTGTATGTCACCATCTATGAGGAGGATGACGAAACAGGCGAAATCTGGCATGAAAAGGTTGGTCTGCCTTGGGACAGAATCAAAAAGCTTGGCAAGGAGGATAACTTCTGGCAGCATGGTACAGGCCCCTGTGGTCCCTGTACGGAAATCTATTATGACCGCGGCCCCGAATATGGCTGCAACAGCCCTACCTGCGGCGTTGGCTGTGATTGCGACAGATACATGGAATTCTGGAATCTGGTTTTGACACAGTTCGATGCGCATGAGGACGGCACCTATACCGAGCTGGAGCATAAAAACGTAGATACCGGCATGGGCCTGGAACGTATGGCAACCATCATGCAGGGCGTAGATTCCATTTTCGATGTGGATACCGTAAAATATATCCGCGATGTGGTTTGTCAGAAGGCAGGCGTGGAATATGGCAAGGAGCATAAGATTGATGTTTCCGTTCGTATCATTACAGACCATATCCGCTCCGTTACAATCATGACCGCAGACGGCGTTCTGCCCTCCAATGAAGGGCGCGGCTATGTATTGAGAAGACTGCTGCGTCGTGCGGCGCGCCATGGTAAGCTTTTGGGCATTCAGGGTGAATTCCTTGCAGAGCTTTCCAAGGCTGTTATCACCTGCAGCGGCGAAGCATATCCCGAGCTGGTGGATAAGCAGGATTATATCTTTAAGATTCTTTCCATCGAGGAGAACAGCTTCTATAAGACCATTGATAAGGGCATGGAAATCCTCAAGGAGGATATGGAGGAAATGAAAGCCGCAGGCGAAACCGTGATGAGCGGCGAAAAATCCTTCCGCCTGTATGATACCTATGGCTTCCCCGTTGATCTGACAAAGGAAATTCTGGAAGAAGCAGGCATGCGCGTGGATGAAGAGGCCTTTGCGAAGGAAATGCAGGCACAGAAGGAGCGTGCGCGTAAGGCAAGAGGCGGTGAGGGCTACATGGGCGCAGCCGTAACCGTATACGATGAATTGCCTACCGATTTGGAAACAAAATTCGCAGGCTATGATGTGGATACCGTAGCAGATGCAAAAATCGTTGCTCTGGTTGCAAATGATGCCGTTGCAGATGGCGCGCAGGCAGAGGATTCCGTTGTGGTATTCCTCGACAGAACCCCCTTCTACGCAGAAAGCGGCGGTCAGGTTGGCGATCATGGTATCATCAAAACCGCAAACGGCGTAGTTAAGGTAACAAACTGCATGAAGGTAATCGGCGGCAAAATCGCGCATCAGGGTGTGGTAGAGGAAGGCTCCGTTACTGTCGGCGATATTGCCTGTGCAGAAATCGACAAAAAGCACAGAATGGCTTCCGCAAGAAACCACTCCGCAACCCACCTGCTGCAGAAGGCACTGAGAACCGTTCTGGGGACACATGTTGAGCAGTCCGGCTCCTATGTCAGCGCAGATAGACTGCGTTTTGACTTCACCCATTTCACCGCTATGACACCGGAGGAAATCAAAGAGGTTGAAAAGCTGGTCAATGAAGCTATCTTCGCAAGCTATCCCATCATCGCAGAGGAAATGAGCATTGATGCGGCAAGAGAGAAGGGCGCAATGGCGCTCTTTGGCGAGAAATACGGCGATATCGTGCGCGTGGTTGATATGGGCGGCTACAGCGTTGAGCTTTGCGGCGGCGCACATCTGAAAAATACGGCACAGGTTGGTTCCTTTAAAATTGTTTCCGAAAACGGCGTTGCCGCAGGTGTCAGACGTATTGAGGCACTGACAGGCGAAGGCGCACTCCTGCATTATCAGGCACAGGAGGATGAGGTGCGCACACTGGCACAGATGGTGAAAACCTCTCCCGATAAGCTGGTGGCAAGAGTGGAGCAGCTCTTGGCAGAGCAGAAGGAGCTTTCCAAGGAGCTGGAAAAGCTGAAAGCAAAAATGGCAGGCGGCGCTGCGGATGAGATGCTGAGCAAGAAGGTTGATATCAACGGCGTGGCAGTGCTTGCGGCAGAGGTCAAGGATATGGATGCCAACGCAATGCGTACCCTTGGCGATCAGCTGAAAAATAAGCTTGGCAGCGGCGTAATCGTTCTGGCAGGCGCAGCAGGCGGCAAGGTAAGCCTGATGGCAATGGCAACCGATGATGCTGTGAAGAAGGGCGCACATGCAGGCAATATCATCAAAGCGGCAGCGGCAGTTTGCGGCGGTGGCGGCGGCGGTCGCCCCAATATGGCACAGGCAGGCGGCAAGGACGCAGCAAAGATTGCCGATGCACTGGAAAAAGCAAAGGAAATCGTTGCAGAACAGATGAAGTAAATTGAAAACAGAAAGCATATAAAGAAAGGGTATCTCCGAGAGGAGATACCCTCAGACTGTAGACAAAGTAGTTTTGAGGCAGCGGAAGGGTTTGGGAAACAAACTGTTCATTACTTTGCTACGCAAAGCAGGCTTCGCCTGCCGCCCCTTCTTGGGCGGTAAGTAGTTTCCCAAATGGAATCCGCAGTCGGAATTCATTTCCGACGAGGAAAACAGCGAGTTTCGAGGCTTTTAAGCTGATGGAACTCGTCTGTTTATTCCTCTGTCTTAGCAAGTCGAAATCCTGATTTCGACTTAGGTGTCGACTTTGTCGACACCTTGAGGGTATCTCCGAGAGGAGATACCCTTTTTGCGTCTGCATAGAAGGCGTTATGCGCTGCGGATGAAGCGTAGCGGCTTTTGTCGAAACTTTCTTTCTGCCCTCGCCCCGTTTTGACAAAAAAAACGGTTCTGTTTGTTTAGAATGGGCGTATGGAGGGAAGCAGTATGGAAAAGACAGAAATCACATTGGAATATACGGAACAGACACCGCGCTTCGGCAAAATGCTCCTGCCGAAAAAGGAGCCGAAAAAGCCGTTTCCGTGGAAGACCCTGCTGCAGGGCGGCGGCTTCTGCCTGATGGGGCTGTTCTGGGGCAGGGTTGAGCTGATGGGGCTGCTACGCCCGATGGGGCTTGCCTATCTTTCCGCCTTTTTCGGGGAGGGATGGCTTTTTGGGGCGGTTTGGCTTGCGGTCGGGCTGGGGGCATTTGCCCATGCACCGCTGAAAACAGGCGCAGGGCTTGCGGCGGCGCTTGCCATTCAGCTGACGCTGGGTCGTTTTTTGGAACGGCAGGAAATGGGAAAGAAGGCCCTTCTCGGCACCTTTGCTTCGGTGCTGGCAGGTATCTTTTTTGCCGTCAGCCGACAGGGGCTGGGGTTCTATTTTGCCATTGCCGCCGTGGAGGGCGCGCTGACGCTCGGCATCAGCTATCTGGTGCAGAAGGGCGTGGTGCTTCTGCTGGAGCATGGGAAAGCCGTGATTCCCTCCGGAGAGGAAATGCTTTCGCTCCTGCTTCTGGCAGGGGGCGTTCTGGCAGGGCTTGCGTCCCTGCAAAACCGCCCGATCGGCGCATTTCTGCTGCCGATGGCATCGGCGTTTTTTCTGCTTCTTGCCGCAAGGCAGGAGGGGATTGGCGGCGGTGCGGCTGCCGGTGTGTTTCTGGGGCTTCTTCTGCTGCTTTCCGGCGGTGCCGAGCTGCCTCTTTTCGCTGCCCTCGCTTTAGGGGGAATGTTGGCGGGCTGCATGAGAGATCTGGGCAGGTTGGCCTCTGCCCTTGCAATGCTGCTAGCCCCCTGCATTTTTCTGTTTTACATAGATATGACGTTGCTGAACCCGATTTGGATAGGAGGATTGATAAGCGGGGCGCTGCTGTTTTCCCTGTTCCCCAAGGCTTTGCTGGAAAAATACGGCGGTCTGCGGGAAACGGAAGGTCCCCAAGACAGGTATACAAAAATGAAGGAGCTGACGGAGGAGAAGCTTCTGGGCGTATCCGCGGCATTTGATGCTTTGGCGAAAACCTTTGTTCGGGAGGGGGAACGAAAGGACAAGGGCGAGATTGCAAGGCTGGTTGATACCATTGCGGGAAAGGCTTGCCAGGACTGCGGTTTGGCGCATTTCTGCTGGGAGGAGGATTTATACAAAACCTATGGCATGACCTTCGCCGCACTTTCTCACTGCGACAGTCTGGGTCGGTTTCGGGCATCCGATTTGCCGCAGGAATTTGCGGACACCTGTCCAAGAGTGGACACCCTTGTGGACACCATAAATGAGGTGTATGGACTGTACAGAAGGGACTGCTTATGGACAAGCCGCCTGAGGGAGTGCCGCGAGCTGGTCGGACAACAGCTTCTGGCGGTGGGAGAAATTATGGAATCTCTTTCGGGGCAGATGGAGCTGAACTGTATTTTTCTGGAGGGCGCAGAAAAGGAGCTGCGCCATGCGCTGAAAAAGCAGGGGCTTTCCCCGAAGGAGGTCATCATTACAGAGGAAAAGACCCATCGGCGCAAGCAGGTGAGGGTGGTTTTGCCTGCCTGCGGCGGAAAGGGCAGCTGCAAGGATAAGGTTCTGCCGCTGGTCAGAAAAACGATGGGCTGCCCCATGGTTTTGCTGGAGGAAGGCACCTGCTCGGTGGATGCGAAGGGGAGGGAATGCAGCCTGCTGTTTCGGGAGGCACCTGCCTTTTCCCTCACGACGGCGGCGGTTTATGCCCCTGCGGAGGAAGGAAGACCGACAGGAGATGCGGCGGCATTTCTGGAAACGGAACGGGGCAACGCCCTTCTCGCCCTTTCCGACGGCATGGGGACGGGAGAGCAGGCGGCGAAGGAAAGCCGCATTGCCATTGAGCTTCTGGAGCAATTCACGGAGGCAGGCTTTGACCGCGCGCTTGCGGTGCGGATGATCAATTCTGCGCTTCTGCTGCGCAGGGGAGAGGAGGCCTATGCGACCCTCGATATCTGCCATGTGAACCTTTTCGACGGGCATGCCGAATTCATCAAGCTGGGCGCGGTGGCATCGTTTATCTGGCGGAGAGACCGCATCATCTCTCTGCGTGCGGTGACGCTGCCTGCGGGCATCCTCAAGCAGGTGGAGCCGGAGAAAAATGAAATGCACCTCAAGGATGGGGACATGATTCTGATGGTGACGGATGGGATTACCGATGCCCTCGGCGGCGAGGAGCAGACGGGCGCATGGCTCAAGGCGAAGCTGACCGCCTTCCCGATGTCAAACCCGCAGGACGCGGCGGAATATATTTTGCAGGAGGCAAAAAAGGAGCGCAGGGACGGCAGGCGGGACGATATGACCGTTCTTGCCGGACGATTCTGGCAGAAGCAGGCATAAATTGAGACTATCTGGTATAAGTTGCGATTATGTTTGTGTTGTCTTTTTTTCCGCAATCGTGTAGAGTAATGGGAAAGAGGAATTTTCGGGGAAAAAGAGGATTCCGAGAAGGAGACGAACATGCGGGAAAAGGTACGAAACACACTGCGACAATTTCAGATGGTGCCGAAGGGCGCAAGGCTTGTGATTGGGCTTTCGGGTGGAGCGGATTCCGTTGCACTGCTCCACGTTCTGCATAGCCTGCAAAAGGAATTTGCATGGGATTCCCTCACCGCGGTACATATCCACCATGGTCTGCGCGGAGCAGCGGCAGACGAGGACGCTCGTTTTGCGGAAAGTTTCTGCGCCGATTTGGGGATTCCCTGTATCGTAAAGCACTATGATGTGCGTGCGGAGGCGAAGGCGCGTGGGCTTGGCGAGGAAGAAACGGGGCGGCTTCTGCGCTATGCCGCCTTTCGGCAGACGGCAGGCGAGGATGGCTTCATTGCCGTGGCGCACCACCGAAGAGATCAGGCGGAAACCGTTCTGATGCGGCTTTGCAGAGGGACAGGACTGAAGGGGCTTGCAGGCATGGCACCCGTCAGAGAGAATATCTGCCGCCCTCTGCTGTTCTGCGACCGAGAGGAAATCGAGGACTATTGCAGGGAAAACGGACTGGGGTGGCGAGAGGATGCCACAAACCGAGAGGAAGCCTATACCCGAAATAAGCTGCGGCTGCGCGTTCTGCCGATTCTGGAGGAAATCAATCCGCAGGCGGTGGGGCATATTGCAAAAACGGCTTCTCTTTTGGCAGAGGAGGAGGATTTTCTGGAGCAGCAGACGGCACTTTTTTGGAAGGAGGTACAGCTGCCCTCCTTGCCTGAGGAGGTTTCTCTTTCCATAGAAGGGCTAAATGCGCTCCATCCTGCCATGCGGCGGCGCATCCTGCGGCAGGCGGTGGGGCAGTTTCAGAAAAAGGATATTTCCGCAAAGCAGCTTGCGGCGTTAGAGGATTTGCTTCGGAAGGAAAGCGGGAAACAGCTTGATTTTCCCGAAGGACTGCGTGCAGAAAACCGATACGGCACACTGGTGCTTTCCCGAAGGGCAGCAGATACGCCAAGAGGGTTCTGCTATGCCCTGCCCATGGAGGAGGAAATCTTCATTCCCGAAGCAGGCATTGCCGTTCTGGTCTCTCTGGATGAAAAAAAAGTTGAAATTTCTGCCGAAACCTGTACGAATGTATTTGATTATGATAAAATAGGGCATACACTTTTCTGCCGCACGCGCAGGCAGGGGGATGTGATTCCTCTGCGAAGGGGCAGGAAAAAAATCAAGGAGCTGTTCATTGATGCAAAGATTCCCAGAGCCGAACGGGAGAGATATCCCTTATTTGTGGCAGGGGATACGGTGATTTGGGTGCCGAGGCTGAAGGAAGCCTTTGGCGCGGATGAACAGACCGACCGAAAAGTATGGATTCAAATACGGAGGATACAGGAATGAAAGAGAGAATCGAGGTATTGCTTTCTGCGGAACAGATTGACCGGAGAATGGCAGAGCTGGCAGATGAATTATATCAGGAGTTTGGAGATGAGCAGGTGGAGTTGGTTTGTGCGCTGAAGGGCGCAGTTGTGACCATCGTGGATCTGGCAAAGAAAATGAAGATGCCCGTTACCATGAATTTCATGAGCGTTTCTAGCTACGGCAACAGCACGGAAAGCTCCGGCAATATCAATATCAAGATGGATCTGGATGCGGATATTACAGGCAAGAACGTGCTGATTGTAGAGGATATCATTGACACCGGCAGAACACTGAAAAAGCTGAAGGAGCTTCTTATCAGCAGAAACCCCAAAAAGCTGAAGCTGGTGACACTGCTGGATAAGCCTGACCGCCGTGTGGTGGATATCAAGGCGGACTATACAGGCTTTACGATTCCTGATGCCTTCGTGGTGGGGTATGGTCTGGATTATGCCCAGAAATATAGAAATCTGCCTTATGTAGGCGTGCTGCATTTTGAGGAATAAGTAAAAAAAGCCATTTTCTATCGAAACGGTGGAAAATGGCTTTTTCTTTTGGAGGGGGATATGATAAAATGAAAAAAAGCGAAAGGGGCTGGGGGAAATGCTGACGATTTTCAACAGGAGAGAATTGCTGGTTACACAGAGCATGGAACGGCAGGCGGAGGTTCGCAATATTCTGGCTGCAAATGGGATTGCTTATACAGTGAGAACAACAAATCGACAGGGCGGTATCCAGAGAGCGAATATGTGGAGTGCAGGATTTAACCAGAGCTTTGCATGGGAGTATAAAATTTATGTGCATAAGAAGGATCTGGAATATGCACTGCATCTGATTCGATGAAGTGCGGAGAAAAAATGTTGATTCGATTGGAAGTTGCAGACAAGTATAGCCGCGCCGCTTTTTCCAAACCCTTCCCCACAGTGCCGGAAACGGCAGGGAGAAAGGCGGCGCAGGTGCGCCTGAAAGGAACAATAAATCGGGATTTCAGAACCAATGGTTAGCAGTGCTTCGCACTGATTGGGCGCAGTCGCGCCAAAATAGAATGGTTAGCCAACATTAGCGGTTCGCCAGTTTAGAGCTTTTACGGCAAAACAAAGCATTCCATCCTTACTTTTTATGCTAAAAAGTAACAAAAACTTGGAACCCGCTTAGGTGTGTTCCAATAAGAAAACGTGAAGAAAATGAAATAGCTGAAAGACGACGGATACAAGGAAGTTTTCCGCAGGCATCCTTTGACTTAGGCTGTCAAGGGGAAC
>ERZ838516.2523-NODE-2523-length-19150-cov-2.858340_pt1 | contig 19150 bp, 10 predicted proteins | sample MGYA00519910_ERZ838516 | MGnify/ENA primary metagenome ERZ838516 (study PRJEB31850, sample SAMEA3708837) | human gut metagenome | biome: human gut; feature: human-associated habitat; material: faeces | place: China | collected 2014 ... | reverse complement strand
TATTATAAGAAAATGGATGAAAATACGTCTTATAAATGGTCTATCTATAAAGTAGATGCTTCGACAAATAAGATTCTTGGAGAAGTAGTACAATTAGAAGTTCGACCTGGTCAAAGTGTTGAATATCAAATGGAAAAAGAATATAAAGATTCAAATGGGAATATCTATACAGTAGATCAAGGAATGTCCCAAGTATTAAAGCATAGTTATGGTGAAAGTGAACATGTAAGTTATGTTTACTATAATCCCAAAGGATACACAGCACCAAAGAGCTATGCTGTAGAAGTGCAATATAAAAATATTGCAACTGATGAAACAATTGCTTCACAAAAAATAGAAATTAATAAAAAAGATGAAGATACAACAATAGATATCGTTAAAGAGTTAACAGTTAATCAACAACAATATGTTTTAGTCAATGGTCAATCAATAACGATTAATCATAGTTTTTATTCTCCTAGACGTATTTATACGATCTATTATAGAAATGTTAATGATCCTATTAATGTCGATACTGAAATTATTCGTGAAGAAGTTATTGAAGTAGAAGGGCAATCTTCTGTTATTGGCGGACAAACAATTTATCGTAGAAATAATCAAACAGAAGCTTTTTCAACGGTTGGTGTTGAAAATAGAGATGGTAGTGAAAATAATAGTAATGAAGGAAGTACCTCATCGGTTGATGGTATAAATGTTGAAGATGAAGCAGTACCACAAGCAAATATAGATGCTCAAAGCCAAGAGTCAAGTTCATCGCAAGTATATTATCTTGTTGCTGGATTGTTAGCAGTTCTCATTGTTATTATAATTATTTTAAAAAGAAAAAAGCATGGAAAGGAAGTGTAATGAAAAATGAAAACCTTTCATATGAAAAAAATGTATAAAAAAGTTACAGCATTTATTTTAGCTATTGCTATGATTGTGGCTTATATTCAAATAAAGGCTTATGCTTTTGATAATAATGTTTCAGAAATTACACGTAATCAAGTAATGTCTGATGCGACGATTCAATCTGGTCTAGGAGCTGCTAAAAATTACGGTTTATTTTCATTAGATGCAACGTCACATAATGATTTGGAATGTAGTGTTGCTGCTAAATATGCTGATTTAGGCGCTGATTATAACTTTTCAGGGAATAATACAAAAGTTTATAAAAATCAATTGACAGTCAGTAAATCATTTATGATCAATAATCAACCTCAAGCAAATAAAAATGTAACTTTGAGACTTTATCGAATGGATAGTAGTCAATCTGTTTTGATTGATGTAATGACACAAACAACAGATAGCAATGGAAATGCTAAATTTGTATTTGATGGGATGAAAGATAGTAGTTCAAATAAAAGATATTCTTTTATAGATGGTGACTATCAAGTGAAAGAAGTTATCAGTGAAAATGGTGTTGAAAAGGAAATTATTCCTGATGGTTCATCTTATATTGATGAAAATGGAAATAAGATAGAAGTTAATGCAGATCATAGTGGCTTGATTCATTTGGAATCTGGGTTCCAAAATGTGAGTCAATTTGGACAAGTTAAAAATCATAGTATTTTTAAACCTCGTAATGGCAGTATTGTTGTTCTTGAAAATCAAGATGATTGGAACGCAGTTGATAAAGAAGCTATCAATCAAGGTAAAAATAATTATCGAAATGTACCTGCTGGAGTGACTTATTATAACAACGGTGAAGTGAAGGTTATTAAAGCAGGAACAAACGGATTTCAACCTATTGCATGGGATCAAGAGTTTGATAATTTAAAAATACTTTCAAAGAATTTAGTACATGCTCAAGATTCAAATGATGTGCAAGTTTATTATTATAATGCCGATTATTTAAAGAGTGTAGGTTCTTTAAATTTTGATACTTCAAAAAAATGGGCAATTGTCAATGCTGAAGTTCAAGATGGACAAAGTACTATTGATATTACAGGTGATTATACGAAAAATGGCATTAAATTAGATGCGGATTTTGATAACTTAGAAACAGGAGTTATTTGGAATTTTTATACAGTAAATAATGGTGATGTGCAACCTTATACAGGTAAAGTGACATTAGCTAATCAAAATGGTGGTATTTTCTTATTACCTGCGGGTGAGTTTTATCATAATGGGACTATTGGTGGAAAAGTAATTGCAGCAAAATATAATCATGATAATGAAATTCATCAAAAAGAAAAAGTTGTCAATGTGAATAATTCTTTATCTATGTCTAATAATGGTGCATCAGAAAAATTAGAGGCTAAACAAACTATTAGTGGAACAAAGAAATTAATAGGAAAAGAATTACAAGGCAATGATTTTAAATTTGAATTACAAAAATATACAGATAGTAGTTATAGTACGCCAGATGATGAAGCTGTTGTAACTACTAATAATGAAAAAGGTCAATTTGTTTTTAGTGATGAGGATATTTTAACTTATACAGAACCAGGTGATTATTACTACATAGTTAAAGAAGTAAATGATGGTAAGAATCATGTTCAATATGATAGCCATACTTTTAAAGTAAGTATTCATGTAGAAAAACAAGATAATGCTTTAATTGCAGATGATCCTGTTGTTGAAGGTGGAAAGATTGAATTTAGTAATGAGTTTAAGTTTGAAGGAAATGCTTCTTTAAGTCTTGCTGGTAAAAAAGTATTAAATGGTAAGAAACTTGAAAGTGGTGAGTTTACTTATGGATTACAAGAATACAAAGATAGTGAATATTCAACAAAAGTAGGACATGAAAAAGAAGTAACAAATGATCAAAAGGGAAATATTCAAATTGATCTTTCTTATGATGAAAAAGATATAGGTGAACATTATTATCAATTAAAAGAAAAGGATACACATCATGGTGGTATAAATTATGATCAAAGAATTTATAACATCATAGTCGATGTACAATATGATGAATCGAAAGATCAATTAGTTGTTAGTAAGACAATGACTATTAATGGACAAAATGTAGATTCTATTACGTTTGAAAATACGTATTCTTCAAATGCTGCTACGACATTTAAAGGTCATAAAATATTAGAAGGTAGAGATTTAAATGCAAATGAATTTAATTTTGTTCTTCAAGAAACAAAATCGGATTATCAAACAGCAGTTGGTGAAAGCAAGACAGTTTCAAATGATAGTCAAGGTGATTTTAACTTTGGAAAGATTTCTTATAAAGATTTAACTTATGGTGAAAAACAAATACATTATTATAGTATTAAAGAAGTTAATCCTGTTTTACAAGGAACTTATCAAGGTGTAAGTTATGATCAAAAAGTTTATAGAATAAAAGTGGTTGTGACTGATCAAAAAGATGGTACAGCCACAGTTGAAAGAACAGTTGAAAATAATGATATTCAATTTAAAAATACGTATCAAGCTGAAGGTTCTACAACGTTAATTATTCATAAACAATTAACAGGTGGTACTTTAAAAGCAAATATGTTTAAGTTTAAATTGCAACAAACGGATGAAAACTTTAAAAAGACCATTGGTAATAGCCAAACAGTAACAAATAGTTCTTTAGGTCAAGGTCAATTTGTGATTCATTTTAATCAAGCAGGGACATATTATTATACGGTTTCTGAAGTAAATAATCATAAGTCAAATGTTACGTATGATTCGATTGTCTATCAAATAAAGATCAAGATGGAAGATGATGGACAAGGAAATATCAAAGAAGTTTCTAGAAGTATTTCTTATGTAGATGAAATGACAAAACCTACAAGTGAGGAAAAAGAAAATTTAACTTTTAAAAATGCGGTAGGTATTCAAGTAGTAGGTCATAAAAAATTAATCAATAAAAAATTAGAAGAAGGTATGTTTACTTTTAGTATTTCTAAAATAGATTATGATAAAAATAACAATAAATATACTGTTGAAAAGCAATTGATGACAACAACAAATGATGAAAATGGAGACTTTTCATTTATAAATTTTGATGAATATCATCAAACAGGTGATTATTATTATGTTGTAAAAGAAGTTAATAATAAATTATCTTATATTGATTATGACAAGCAAGAATATATCATTCATGTAAGTGTTGAAAATAGTGATGATGGTTTAGAAGTATCAAAAGAAATTCTTAAAGATAGTACTTCTGTTGATGAAATGAATTTTAAAAATACTTATCGTGGTCAAGGAAAGGTAAGGATTGATGGTAAGAAAGTATTACTTGATCAAGGTGTAAGTCAAGTATTAAGCGGTGGAGAATTTAAGTTTAAGATTACAAGAGTAAATGATGAAAAAGGAAGTTTGTATAAAGGAGAAATCTTAGATTCGATTGAAAAAGAAACTGTTAAAAATGATAAGAATGGTCAGTTTAAATTTAATATTGCTTATAAAGATTTAGATTTTTCTAAGAAAGATATTTATACATTCTATTATCAAATTAATGAAGAAAATAGTGGATCAACTAAAGATGGTGTTACCTATAATAAAAATAATGATTCTTATATTATAGAAGTAACTGTAAGTGATCAACAAGATGGTAATTATGATGTTTCTTATCGAATTATTGATCATGATGAAATAATTTTTACAAATGAATATAATGTAAGTGGTGAAACACAAATTATTGGAACGAAGTCTTTAAAAGGGAAGAAGCTAGTTGATGATGAGTTTACTTTTGAATTAGTTGAAGTTGATGGTATTCAAGGTAAAGAAAAGGAAAATGATAGAAAGTTAGAAACAACAAATAAAGAAGGTCAATTTATTTTTGATATTCAAGATATTAGAAAAGCTGGTACGACTTATTATAAGATTTATGAAAAAGCTGATAAAAAGAAAACAGGTATTCAATATGATGAAACTGTTTATTATGTTGAAGCGAAAGCTGTATTCGAAGATAATCAATTGAGAGTAACTAATACGTTATATGACCAAGATGGACATCGATTAGATAAAAATAAAGGCATTGAATTTGAAAATGAATTTAAAGCTACTGGAAAGATTGATTTAAGTGGACATAAGAATTTTATTGATCAAGATGGACAAGATGTAGCTTTTGATGCAGGTGATTTCAAGTTTAAAATTGAAGAATTAGATCAAGATGGAGCAACTTTGAAAAAAGATGGATATAGTGAAACAGTTGAAAATAATCAAGATGGTAATTATCATTTTAAAACAATTCATTATCAAAAAGCAGGAATATATTATTATCGTGTAAGTGAAGTACGTGATAATTTAGAGGTCACTTATGATACAACTCAATATATTGTAAAAGTTGATGTAAAAGCAAATGATAGTAATCAGTTTGATATTTCAGTTGATATTGTAAATGGTCAAAATGACTATATTGATCAAGATAAACTCGACTTTACTAATAGACTTTTTGAATATAAAGTAGCTTTATTATCGATGGGTGGTATTAAAACTGTCAGTGCCGGACAATCCGTTATAATGGATGATGGTTTGTTTAGATTTGGCTTATACGAAGGAAATGATAACGAACAAAGTAATATGATTGATACTGCTAAAAATGATACAGTAGGGGCTTATAGCTTTGATAATGTAGAAATTGATCAACCGGGTACTTATCATTATACGATTGAAGAAATGAATGCTGGTAAGGAAGTTGCTGGTGTTGCTTATACAAATCATCAATATCATGTAGAAGCTGTTGTAAATAAAGACGGTAAAGGTGGCTTGAATGTTGATTCGGTTAAAGTAACGAATGAAAATAATCAAGTTGTTAAAGATCAATCGGTAGTTGTAGAGACTTTACAAGATTTATCACTTACAAACCAAGCTGTTAAATCATTAAAAGTAAATAAGGTATGGAATGATCAAGGACATAGCGACACCATCCAACCTGTAACAGTACATTTAGTTAAAAATGGTAAAGTTGTAGAAGGACAATCTATTGTATTATCAAATGATAATCAATGGAGTGGTTCGTTTGATAATTTACCAATAAAAGATAGTCAAGGAAATTTAAACGTTTATACTGTTAAAGAAGATAAAGTAGATTATTATAAGACACAATATATTCAAAATGAAGATGGTAGTATTATGATTACAAATACTTATATCAATCCAACGGCAGTAGATGTTCAATTGATTGCTAAAAAGAATTTAGTTGGTGGAAAAGCATTATCTGCAGGTATGTATCAATTTGATTTATTAGATAGTAATAATGAAGTTATTGAAACACAAACAAATGATGATCAAGGTAATATTTACTTTAATACATTGAATTTTAATCAAGAAGGACATTATGTTTATTATATTCAAGAACATATAAATGATAATGATCCATTTGTTGAATATGATCAATCTATTTATCAAGTCAATATTGATGTTTCAAGAAACGGTAATAATTTACAAGCTGAAGTAGAATATCTATTAGATGATAAACAAGTGGATGATGTTACATTTAATAATATTTATCATCCGTTATCATTAACTGTTCAAAAACGTTCTAAAGATTTATCGAAAGATCCTTTGGAAGGTGCTGTTTATGGATTATATAAAGTAAATGAAAAAGGAACAGATATTCTTATTGAAAAACAAACTTCTAATAGTGAAGGATATATGACATTTATGAAAGCTGTTCCTGGATATCGATATTATTTTAAAGAAATCTCTGCACCTAATGGACATACAGTTGATGAATATAAGACAAGAACATTTACGATTAAATGGATACGTCATAAAAATGGTAAAATTTCTTATCAATTAATTTATGATAATCAAAAAGAAGATTTAGAAGAAGAAAAACAAGAGGATAGTTTAAACTTATATGCACAACAATCAATAGCACTATTAGAAAATGAAGATACAAGTGTCAACTTAGAAGCTATTGGAGTAGCAGATGAAGTAACTAAATTAAACGTAACGAAAGTAGATAATCAAGGTAATTATTTAACAGGAGCACATTTACAAATTCTTGAAAAAGAAACAGGAAAAGTTATTTGTGATTGGATTTCTACAACAGATACATTTAGCACTTTAAGAGAATTAAATGTAAATACTGTTTATATCTTAAGAGAAGTTGAAGCTCCAACAGGTTATGTAAAAGCAAGTGATACAGAATTTAAATTAGATGATTATGGTATTGTAACGAAGATTTCTGGAGATGCTCAACTTGTAGATGATCAAACATTTAATTTATATAATTCTAAACAAATTAAAGAAAAAGTTGTTTATAAAACAAATGTAACAACTGTAAAAACAGGAGATAGTACAAATATTGTTATTTATGTAATCTTATTGTTTGTTTCTTTGTTATGTATCTTTGGTTTCTTGAAGAAAAAACAAATAAAAGAATAATTTGTGATTTAAAATAATAGATATCTTTTAAATCATCAAATGTGTGGGATGAAATTCATCCCACTTTTCTTTTATATCAAATTGACAAGCGAAGAATGAATCTATATAATATAAGTAAATGATACCCATAGTCTCAACAATAAAAAGGAACGAAAAAAGTTTGAAAAAGTAAAGATTTGTAACTATGGCGGACACCCCTTATATATTTATGAACATATATTTTCTATAATAAATGTGTCAATAGATAGAACGGAGAAAGGAATATTAGTGCAGTTTAGATTTAAAAAATGTCGTTTTGGTTTTGAAGGATTGTCAAAAATTGAATAAGGATATAAACTAATAAAGTTAAATAAAAAATATGTGAAAAACGGAGAAAATTTGTCATAAAAAATGGCTTTTGAAAAATTGAAAAAGCGTTGATTTTATGATAGAATTTTAGTGAAGGATAATAGCAAAATTAGTGAAAGCTAATGACGCAAAGTCACGGGTCTAAGTACAAAAGTATATGATTGCCGGGCCGCCCAATTCAAAAAAGAATAGGCGGCTTTTTACCGTCTTATAGGAATATTTAATAAAATGGTGAATATATATATTAAAATGGGAGGTAAAAATTATGCTGAAACGTATGAGAAGAATTGGTTTATTTGTTCTAGCAATAGCGGTAGTTATTAGTAGTGCGATTATTGCCTCTGCTAATGAAAGAAGTGGTACAAACGGAAGTGCAACAACCCAATCAACCGCTTCTAGCTATGTAATAGAAAATAAAAGTAGCGATAAAAAAGATATTACAGTTACAATTCAACATTATAATGGAAGCAAAAAAATCTATTCAGATGATGTGAAAACTCTATCTTATGGATCAAAAATCAACGATTACGCTAAAGCAATAAATTGGGATGTAAGTAGTGTAACTGTTGATGGAAATGCCATATCAAATAAAAATTATATTGAATTGACAGGAACTGGAAGTGCAACGGTTGTAGTGAATTACACTGCCAAAGAAACAGATGTATTAGGAGATACTTCTTTCTATGATTACACAGTAAGAGCTGGTGAATCAAATGGAAGATATTATTCTTTTAATATGTTAGGAGATAATACTAATCAAAAATTGACATCTGGTACATCTAGAAATTCACGGAAAGGTGTTTATTGGAATGGATGGCAAAATATTGAATATCAAAGTAGAAGTGATTTAGGTACAGGAAACAATTATGAAACATATTCTTATGAATTGATGAAAGATGACTATGATGTTAATGCTTATACAGGAAGCAGCAAAGTAATTAAAGGATTGTTGAATGGTATAGATAGTGATGGAAATGTAAAATTTAATTATACTGAACCAGGATTCTTTGTTAAGAGTAATGAAACAGTAACAATCAATGGAAAAGAAACTTATCTTAGACGTTATATAGATAGTATGAATTTGAAATTTCATAAAACAGGTGATACTTATAAATTAACTTCAGTTATTGATACAGCACAAAATAATAAAGAAGTGACAACAAGTGGTTCAAATTTCTTCCCACTTAATGATTATTCTACAGAAGGAACACCAAATTACTTTTTTGGAATGAGATATGATGTTGAATTCACAATAGGTGATTATGTCGGTGATTTGACTTATAAATTTACCGGTGATGATGATATGTGGGTGGTTTTAGATAATACCAATGTCATTATTGATTTAGGTGGAATTCATGCTGCAGCTACAGATAGTGTTGATTTGTGGAGTAAATTAGGCTTAACTCCTGGAAGTTTAACAGAAGAGCAAAAAAATCAAATTCATAAATTAACAATTCTTTATATGGAACGTGGCGCTGCAGAATCTAATTGTCAAATGGAATTTACTCTTCCAAATGCAAAAGTTGTTGATGTTATAGAAAAGCCAAAAGCTGATTTGAATCTTCAAAAGGTTGATGAAAACGGAAATGGATTAAGTGATGCAGTATTTAAGTTAGAAAATGATTCAACAAAAGAAGCAAGTAGAGTTAAATCAACGAGTGATGGAAATATTACTTTTAGTGGTTTAAAAGAAGGTACCTATACCTTAACAGAAGTAAGTGCTCCAGATGGCTATTTAGTTTCTGATGATACATGGAAAGTAAGAGTTACAGTTGATAGCAATAATAATGCAGTAGCAAAGCTCTACTTGATTAAAGATGATCAAGAACAAGAAGTAGCACAAACAAATGGTAAATATAAAATTGAAAATAAAAAGGTTCAAGAAATTATTGAAAACTCTTTACAATATGACAAGACTGCAAAAGTAAAAGATTGGGATGAAAGAACATATGATATTAACATTACTGCTAAATCTTTATCTACAAGTTCAAGCGTAGTTCAAAAAGAAGCAGTAGCTGATATTATGATGGTTTTAGATATTTCAGGTAGTATGCTTTACAATGGGAATAGTAACAATCCTACAGATAATGGAGGATTTAGAACTGTTGGAAAATACTGTGATGTAAAAAATAGTTTAGATGTTAATAAGGTGTATTATTATGATAATACATTAATAAATGTTTCATATAAGCATACTAATGGTAATTCATATACTTATAAAAACGCTAAATATCCAATGATTTATATAAATGATACATGGAAATATTATAACGGAAGTAGTTGGGTAAATGTACCAGATAAGATTTCAGGTTATTATGGAAATAAAAGGGATAACAACACAACAATTTATACATTGGATAGTGGATTAACTGGATTAAAAGAAGCATCTTCAGCATTTATTTCAGCAACAGCAGAATCCTCAGAAAATAGTAGAATTGGTGTTGCAACATTCAATGCTTATGGAAATAATTTAAGCAATCTAGTAAATGCAAGAGATAATAAAAATAGCTTAAAACAAACAATTGCAAGTATCTATGCAGCTGGTGGTACGTCTCCTCAAAAAGGCTTAAGTATAGCACAAACAAATTTAGCTAATTCTAAACGTACAGATGTTCCTCAATATGTTATTTTATTTACAGATGGGGCACCTTCTGAAGACACGGATAAAAATGATTCCAAAGAAATAGCAAGACAATTAAGAGAATCGGGTATAACGGTATATACAGTTGGATTAAAGTTGAATGATGAAACATCTAATTGGTTATCTGAAAATATTGCATCAACAAATTGTGCTTTTACAGCAGCAAATGTTGATGAATTAAAGGTAATCTTTGCTAAAATTCAACAAACAATATCACAAAATATTGATATTAAAAATGCTAATATTGTTGATGTAATTGATCCACGTTTCCAACTAGTAGGTAATGATGGAAATGTTATAACAGATGATGAACTTAAGCAAGGTGAAATAGAAATTACAGGAACTAATGGCAAAGTTGGTATGGCGTATTATGATGAAGTTAATAATACCCAAGCAATTAGATGGACTGACCAAACGATTCCAAATGTTAATACTGGTGAATGGAATACAACAATAACTGTTAAAGCACGTGACAAATATATAGGTGGTAATAACGTTCCAACTAACGTAAGTCCAGATTCAAAAATAACGACAGGTTTTGGTGAAGCTGTTTTACCTCAACCTAAAGTGAATGTAAAAGTTGATATTGCAACCAGTAATGATGATATTTGGATCAATAGTGGTGAGACAGTTCCAGTTGATGATACTAATATTGGAAATAGTAAAGTCTTTGATATAGAAAATGTTGTTAATAGTAAAGGTAATGTTGTATATAAGTACAATGAATCAACGAAAGAATTTGAAAAAATTACAAAAGGCGATTTAACTATACAATGGTATACTGATGATCAATGTACATCAGAAACTACGAAAGATAAGATTTCTAAAGTTAAACCAGATGGTAGAACGGATTTCTTCTTAAAAGTAGGATATGATGGTGGTAGTGCTACTGATGAAAGTAACACAAATACCAATGGAAATAAGGTTGGTAATAGTGAATCTAATATAGGATATGCTATTAACGATGGTAAAAATGGTAATGACAAAGAATGTGTTACTGATTTTGAAAATTGTAAAAAGAATAAATCTGAATATGGTATTTATAGAATACATGTGAAATATACTTTACCTGAAACAGGTGGAACAGGAATTTATTGGTATATGGCAGGTGGTATGTTGCTTATGATGGTAGCAGCAGTTGCTATATATAGAAAAAGGTATAATGAGTATATGAATAAATAGGAGACTATTTATTCATAGCTCTTATATATAAATAAAAAAGAAAGGGAGATTGAATATGAAATTATTTAAAAAAGTTTCAGCAATGATGGTTTCATTATTGATGGCACTAGCAATGATGGTACCAGTAGCTGCTGCTAATCCAACAATTACAGTAAAAAACATTGCTGCAGATGAAAATGTAACATTATCTTATTTAAAAGTTGTTAAACAAGATAAAACTACAAAAACAGGATGGGCTTTTGTTGATGAAACAGTCGCTCAAATTTTTAGAGATGAGTATAATAAAACTGATGAAAAAACTGATGATCAAGCTATTTTAGCTTCATTAGCTAATAGTGCTGCTCATTCTAAAGCGTTAGCTAGATTAGGTAACTTAAGTGGATTTACTGGATTTACAAATAACGGTGAAAGAAAAACAGAAGTAGATGGTGCAGGGTTATATGTTGTTAAAGTTGTAGATAACTCAAATAAATATACTTATAATGTTATGGCTGCTCCAATTAATTTTGAATATGCTAATAATCCAGCAACATTAAAAAATGCTGAATTAAATGTAAAAAGATCAGAAACTAAATTAACTAAAACAGTTAATGATGCAGATGGTGCTGTACACAATGGTCAAACAGTGACTTATACAATTAATGTAAAAGTTCCTTCAATTGATCCAACTAAAAAAAATAAGTTATTTAAAGTAACTGATGCATTAACAGGTGCAGAATACAAAAAAAATACAGTTGTTGCTAAATTAGGCTTAGGAAACAATGCAACAACTTTAGATGTTACTCCTACATTCGATGATGCAACTAATTCATTTGAATTAGATTTATCATCTTTAATTGATGATACAAACAGTAATGCTGGAAAAGATGTTACAATTACTTATGATGTATTGGTAACTTCTGAAAATGATAAAGTAACAAATACGGCTAATGTAAGTCGTACAGGTTCAGAAAATTATTCAAGTGATTCTGTAGATTTATATGAAGGTGCAATTACTTTAACAAAAACAAATGCTTATGAAAAAGAAAGTGATAAAAAATTATTAGCTGGTGCAGGATTCAATGTATTAGATAAAGATGGAAATGTTCTTAAATTTGTTGATAAAGGTAATAACACTTATGTATTAGCTAAAGATCAAACAGTAACTACTGGTGTCGTAACTGAAGTTGTAACTGGTGCAAATGGTCAATTAGTAGTTAAAGGTTTAGATAAAGGTAAATATCAATTTAAAGAAGTTACTGCTCCTGATGGATATTCTATTAATGAAACTAATTCAAGTGCGACTTTAACAATTAGTGGTGATAAAGCAACTGCAAAATTTACTGCTGATACAGATATGAGAGATACAGAAGTAGGTGCATTACCTGAAACTGGTGGTATTGGTACTACAATCTTTACAGTAGGTGGATGTGCAATTATGGTTGTAGCTGCTGCATTATTCTTTATGAATAAAAAGAAACATGAAAAATAAAATAATTATCAGAGGCTTTTAGCCTCTGATTCTTAAAATGATATAAGAATAAGGAGAGTCCAGATGAAAAAGAAGTTAAGCAATATAGTTATAATCTTGATATTCGTTGCTGGTTTGTCCTTATTGGTATATCCATTTGTTGCCAATAAGTGGAATAGTTATAGACAGGATTGTTTAATCAGTAACTATGAAAAGATAGTAAGTCAAAAGAGTGATTCAATAGATTATGATGCAGAAATGAAAAAAGCAAAGGCATATAATGATGCTTTAGCACCACATATTTTGCCGGATTCATTTATTAAAGCAGAAAATCAAAAGTCAGAAGATAAGTCATATACTTCAGCTTTAAATCTTGCTGGTGATGGAATAATGGGTATTGTTGAAATTCCTAAAATAGATGTGAAGTTACCTATTTATCATACAACGAGTGAAGAAGTATTAAGTAAGGCTGCTGGACATTTGGAAGGAAGTTCTTTACCTGTAGGGGGTAAAGATACGCATGCAGTTATCTCTGCACATAGGGGGTTGCCAAGTGCAACATTATTTACTGATTTGGATCAAGTTAAAAAGGGAGACCACTTTTTGGTCCATGTTTTGAATAAAACGTTATGTTATGAAGTTGATAGTATTGTTGAAACTGAACCTGATGATACATCAGCTTTGGCTGTGCAAGAGGGAAAAGATTTAGTTTCGTTGCTTACATGTACACCTTATGGTGTGAATACTCAACGTTTGATTGTAACAGGTCATCGTGTTTCTTATAACAAATCTGTTGTAAATAAGGAAAATAAAAATGGTTTTACAAGTCTTCATACGAATTATTTGTTATGGGTTATTGTTGGTTTATCTGTTACTGGTGGTTTTATCTTTATTTTATATAAAAAGGATAAAAAGATGAGATCTAAGGAGTAGTTATATGAAAAAGAGATTACCGAGTATTTTGGTTGGATTGTTATTTTTAGTTGGGTTGGGTATTATGATTTATCCTACTGTTTCTAATCAATGGAATACTTATCGACAAAATAAATTGATTAGTAATTATGAAAAAATAGTTGATGATATGTCTGATGAAGACTTTAGTCAAGAATGGCAAAATGCACAAGCATTTAATGAAACAATAAGTGGGAATAATGTTTTTGCTGATGTGTTTGGTGAAAAGTCCAAGGATAGTGAAAATAGTGAATATAATCGAGTTTTAAATATGAATAATGATGGAATCATGGGATATATTTCTATTCCTGAAATCAATATTAAATTAGCTATTTATCATGGGACAAGTGATGATGTTTTACAAACGGGTGTTGGTCATATTAATGGGTCTAAACTTCCTATTGGAGGTGAAAGTACACATTGTGTTTTAGCAGCACATAGAGGTCTTCCTAGTGCAGAATTGTTTACTGATATTGATCAACTACAAACAGGTGATAAATTTTATTTGCATATTTTAGATAAGGTTTTAGCTTATGAAGTAGATCAAATTTTACCAATGGTTGATAAAGATGATCATCAAACTTTACAAAATGCTTTGTCTATTACTGAGGGTCAAGATTATGTTTCATTATTTACTTGTACACCTTATGGAGTGAATAGTCATCGTTTAATTGTAAGAGGACATCGTGTTGAATATAATGGTGAAGAAGATGTTAAACAATCTGTTGGAGATAGAATGTTAGAGTCTATTAAAAACTATTATATGTTGATTTTAGTTTTAGGTTTATCAATTACGATACTTGTTATTATTATAATGAGATATGTTTTTAATAAAAAGAAATAAGGGAGGATATGAGGATGAAAAAGAAATTTTGTAAGTTATCGGCTATCTTTATAGGGTTGATAATGATGTTTACGGTTGTTGTTTTACCAAATGTTGAAGCAGCATTACCTGTAGATGTTAATAAAAAATGTAGTTTAGAAATTTCAATTAGCTCTCATAGTTATGCTGAGGATTTATCGAAAAATGATGTTCAGGTGGATCTTTATAAGGTTGCTTCTATTAGCCAAGGTGGCAATTATACAGGTTTAGATGCATTTAAAGACATTGATTGGTCAACTGTTAAATATGATGCAACTCAATCAGCGAAGACTTGGAAACAAAGAGCAAGTGAAGCTTCTAAAGTTATTAAAGATGCTACTCCAGCTTATACAGCAACTTTAAAAGGCGGATATGTTAAGCTAACAAATTTACAAACAGGACTTTATTTAGTTGTTGTTAATGATATGAATAGTCAATATTATTCTTATAAGTTTACACCTTATTTAGTTTCTCTTCCAAATAATTATTATTATACAACTAAAAAGGATGATACATGGTATTATGATTTAGTTGGTTCGAAAGCTATTGGTATTAAAGCTGATCGAGAATTAAGAATGAGTTCTATTCAAATTACTAAAAAATTAACAAGTCAAAATACAACTTTAACAACAAATGCAACATTTGTTTATCAAGTTGATATTGAAACAATTGAAAATCAAAAAGAAACAAGATTTATTACTTTAAATTTTGATGAAGTAAAAGAGAAAACAATTAGAATTGCTGATATTCCAGCAGGTTCAAAAGTAACTGTTACGGAAGTTTATACAGGAGCTGGTTATGAAATTGTTGGTGATTCTAAAAAAGTTTTGGAATCATTAGTGGCAGATGAAGATAGTCAAGAAATTGCTAGTGCAACTTTTGAAAATAAGGCTTCTAGTGAAATTCATGGTGGTTATGGAATTGTTAATAATTATAAATATTCAAAAGAAGATCAAGATTATACAGTTAAACAAAGTAAAGAAAATAAGACGGTTCAAGAGTAGGAGGATAGAGATATGAGAAAATTTAACAAAAAATTAGTATTATCTATTGTTGCTCTTGTGATGATTTCTACTTTAGGTATTGGTAAGGCTTTGGGATATTTTACGACTCATACGAATGCAACTGGTGGATATAAAATGGATTTAGGTTTTACAGATACGAAGATTAAGGAAGATGTTGATAAAGATGGAAAACATGTTGTGATTACTAATGTTGGTGATTATGATTGTTTTGTGAGAGTTAAAGTTTTTGCAGCGGATAACCTTAAAATTAGATATAATTTAGGTGAAGATTGGCAAGAAAGTGATGATGGGTATATTTATTATAATAAAGTGCTTTATTCTAAAGATAAAACAAGTGAATTAAATATTAAATATACATTACCTGAAGTAAATGATGATAATAAGGATAAAGATTATAATATCGTTGTTATTCAAGAATTTACACCGGTTGTTTATGATGATCAAGGAAACTTAATTGCTAATTGGCAACAAGTTTATGAAACAGAGTAGGAGGTTATGGTAATGAAAAAAGTGAAATCGATTTTTATGAAACCTACAATCCTTCTTGGTATAGCTGCTGTTTTATTACTTGGAAGTGGTGTAGGAAGTGCACGTGCAGCGCTCACATATTATAGTGATCAATATTCGGCTTCTATGGATATGTCTACAATTGGAGCTTCTTTAAAGGAAAATGGAAAGGTTGTTAGTTCAAAGACGTATGATGATCAAGGAGATGCAACAACTAATGGTGAAGGTAAACTTCTTCAAAATTTATTAAAAGATGATGAAAAGTTTGCTTTAGGAAAAACTTATGATGAAAAGTTAGCTGTAGAAAACAGTGGTAATATTGATACTTTTGTAAGAGTTGTTTTAACAAAGAGTTGGCAAGATAAAGAAGGGAAAAATGTTGATTTATCACCAGCATTGATTGAATTAGGATTTAATCAAGATGGATGGGTCATTAATGAGGCTCAATCAACAGATGAACGTGTTGTTTTATATTATACAAAGGTAGTTGAAAGTAAGAAAACAACACCGGATTTTATGAAAACTATTCGTATTAGTAATCAATTGTCAACAATGTATACGAAAGTAGAGGATAAAAAAAAAATTAAATATCAGTATACTTATAATGGATATACATTTACATTAGATGCAGAAGTTGATGCAGTACAAACTCATAATGCGAAAGATGCTATTAAGAGTGCTTGGGGAATTGATGTGAATGTTAATGACGATGAAACTGAATTGAGTTTAGGATAGGAGGGTACAGATGATGAAAAAAAGAATTTTGTGCCTTGCTATGGCACTTATGATGATGGTTGGTACTTTTTCAACAGTTCAAGCTAAAGAATTAGTAGGAAAAGATCATTGGAAGGTTTCATTTGATGGTAGCCAAATGACAACTAATTTTGGTAAAGATCAAATGAATGATGAATTAAGTAATATCCAGCCTGGAGATTCAATGACTTTAAAAGTTAAAATCGAAAATAAAAATAGTCAATATACTGATTGGTATATGACAAATGAAATTATTAAAACATTGGAAGATGGATCAAAGGCAACTAATGGTGCTTATGAATATCGTCTAGCTTATGTAGATAGTCAAAATAATGAAACTTTAATTTATGACAGTTCTACTGTTGGAGGAGATAGATCACAAGGGTTAAAAGAAATTAAAGGTCTTGATGATTATTTCTATTTAGGAAGATTGGCTAAAAATGATGTTGGGTATGTCACACTTACACTAAGTGTTGATGGAGAAACACAAGGGAATAGTTATCAAGCGACAATGGCACAATTGGAAATGAATTTCGCTGTAGAAAACGTCTCTAATCCAGCAGTAACTGTTAATAAAATAGAACATAAAAATGTTTATTCTACTGTTAAAACGGGAGATAGTACAAATATTTTATGGTATTGTGCGTTAGGTTTAGTAAGTGGTTTGTTACTCATTATCCTTGCAATTTTCTTTAAGAAAAAATCAAAAGATGAAAAGAAAGGAGAATAAATGATGAAGCGATTAAAAAAATTATTTATCATGATGATGTCTTTGACAGTTTTCCTTTCTCTTGCTTATACACAAGTCTGTGCATATGGATATAAAGTTACTTTATATACTGGTAATCAAGGAACAATTAATAGTCAAAATGAAATGAGTATAAATGTTTCTAAAGGACAAATGGTTTCTTTAGATCTATCACAAATAGAATTACCTCAAGATAGTAAATATTATGTTAAAGGTATTCGTTTGAGTGGGCATGATAGTGTTGATAATTTGGATCCTGCAACTTTTGTAGTTAATGGTGATTTAGATTATGTTGTTGTTTATGGAGTAAAAGGTAATCAGGTTGCTTATACGATACGTTATGTAGATGAAAATGGTAAGCAATTATCTGAAGATACCGTTTTATATGGAAATGTAGGAGATAAACCGGTTGTAGCTTATAAATATATTGATAGTTATATACCTCAAGCCTATGCTCTTACAAAAACACTTGTTGAAAATGAGAAAGAAAATGTCTTCACATTTACTTATAAACCAGGTGAAACGGGTGAAATAATAGAAAATACAAATATTGTTACAACAGTTATTTCAACAACACCTTCAACAAATGCAAATCAAGGTAATAATGGAACAGGAAATGCAACAGGCGGAACACAAAATAATGATGGGGATACGACAACAGCTGAAGATGAAGATGTTCCACAAGGTTTAGTTGATTTAGATGATGAAGATACACCAAAATCTAATATTTCAGTTAATAATGAAAAAAATAGTTCAACACCAATTTATGCAGGTATAGCAATCTCGCTTGCAGCAATTGTAGGAATTATTGTAGCATTTATGACAATTAGAAAGAAAAGAGTTTAATGTCACAAAAGAAAAAGAACCCAGTAGCTACAGTATGTAGCTTGCTGGGTACTATTTTATTAATTGTTTTAATATTAGGGTGTATACCATTAACTGTTCCTAAAGCATTTGGATATAATATTTATACTGTCATTAGTGGTAGTATGGAACCTGCAATTCCTGTAGGTAGTCTTGTTTATGTAAAGTATCAAGAACCTGAAACAATTCAAAAAAAAGATGTTATTGCATTTTATGGTGCTAAAGATGCCTCTTCTATAGTGACACATAGAGTTGTTACGAATAAAAAACTTTCTGGTGAATTTATTACAAAAGGAGATGCAAATCAAACAAAAGATATGAACCCTGTAAATTATAATAATTATATGGGTAAAGTCGTTTTATCAATTCCTATCATTGGTGGTATTGCACAATCTTTGACAACAGCTAGTGGTAAAATTGCTTTATTTTGTTTAATAGCATTTATTCTATTATTAGAAACTTTAGGAAGTTTGTTACACAAAGTAGAATTTAAAAAATAGTCTTAAGAAGTCCTAAGGGACTTCTTTTTTTGGACTATTTGTCCATTGAAAGGAGGAAA
>ERZ838516.2504-NODE-2504-length-19245-cov-4.120584_pt1 | contig 19245 bp, 18 predicted proteins | sample MGYA00519910_ERZ838516 | MGnify/ENA primary metagenome ERZ838516 (study PRJEB31850, sample SAMEA3708837) | human gut metagenome | biome: human gut; feature: human-associated habitat; material: faeces | place: China | collected 2014 ... | reverse complement strand
GCAGATACCATTCATATTGAACAACCTCAATCTGTCTCTATATTGCAGCTTGAGATTCCCAAAAATTTTGCAAATAAAAATAAAGTATCTAAATTATCCAAACTAATCTTAGGTACCAACAAATACGACCACTTAATCAAAAATTATAAAGACGAGAAATGGGCTATTGGAAATTCCTATCAGATCAGTTTGGATCCAACACACGACAACGCCAATGTAGACGATTCTGGAGCATATGTTGCTGTTCCTGGCAAACCTTACATTATTGGTTCCTACGGAATAACAAATATATATCATCCGGACTTGGAAACAAAACTTGGAAAATGCAGCCTAAATGGAAAAAATGTTTCTCTCGATAAGCAGTACCAATACGTCAATTCTTGGTGTAGTAAAAACGGCACAGTTCTTGAGCCACAGTATAATTATAAAGTGAAAACCATGTATAAATGCAAAGATAATGGAATCGATTATCTTAGCTTTGATGTTTGTAAGTATTATAAAGGGATTCCGTTTGATGATATCGACTTTGATACTGATGATGATAAAATTACCCAAAACGGAATCGATCGTTTTTCCATTAGAAATATATTGGAGTTGACAACCTTAGGACAAAACAAAATTATTAGCCTTCGCAATAATAATAATAGTTTTGTCATCCGTTCAGAAAAAGATTACAGTAACAAGTTGATCGGGCTAAAACAAGCTCTAAGATTAGTGGAAACAGAAATGTCCGGAGTACATAAAAATCAAATTGTAGACATTGACATCAAGTACATCATTTACTGTACATCCAAAAATACAGACGACAGTGATACTAAGGGTCAAATTGTAGAAAGCTATGAAGCCCGTCCTGTGTGGTCTTTCATTATGGACAATAAAGAACATCAAACTAAAAATGTTCAATGGTCTAGAAAATTTATTAATGTTGATATGATCACCGGTGATGTCGAATATCATGAATCAACTAATTGGGATGATTAATTTCTTGTTATCGATTCATTCCAATACACAAGTAAGACATGTTATTGATTATGTAGTGAGATACTCAAGTACAGTCAAGACAAGGAAGTGAACTATTATGCACAAAAAATATGCAAAAACCATTAGCTGTCTTCTTGCAGCTTTACTATTAACCGGCTGTCAAGCCACCCCTTCTTCCGTCAAAAACAAAGCGAAAGATTACACCAACTCGAAAGATGTAACCGTCGACAAGGAAGAATTTGTCTCTGTTGACCATCTGTTAGACAATATGGATTCTCTGTTAAAAGCATCGTATCAAAATATGATCTTAGCAGATACCATTCATATTGAACAACCTCAATCTGTCTCTGTATTACAGCTTGAGATCCAAAAAAATCTAGCAACACCGGAAAATGTAAAAAAAATGTCAAGAACCATTCTAGGCACAAATAAATACGATCATCTAATAAAAAATTTCAAAAAGCAATGCCACTTTGATTACGATATTTATGGCATTAATTATAATTCAAAAAAAGATCCAGAAATCCAAATTGACGCTTCTGGTTTCTATGTAATTTTACCAAATCCAAAGCTTTTTGGTGCCTATGGGATTAGAGCTATCTATCATGCAGATTTTGGTCAACCATTAGGTTACTGCACACTTAATGGAAAAAAAGTATTGCTAGATACGCAATGCCAATATGTAAACAACTGGTGCGATAAAAAAGCAGATGTAATTGAAACTATGTATGACGACTTTCGCGTTAAAACAATTTATAAATGTAAGTCTGACGGCATAGAATATCTAGCTTACGATATATGCAAATATTACAAAGGAATTCCATTCGATGACATTAGCTACTCTACCGACCAGGAAAACACCACAGATACTATATCCTACTTTTCAAATATTTTAAACATTACCACCCTTGACCAACCCAAAATCGAGGGTATGCGCAATAATAATTTTTGCTTTAAAATCAAAAGCGAAAAAACACATAATGATAAATTAATAAGTTTGAAGCGAGCATTAAACCTTGCAGAAACGCAAATGTCTGGGGCACATAAAAGTGAAATTATAGACATTGACATCAAATATTTAATTTGTGAAACCGCGCAAACAACTTACACCGATACTGGTAAAGAAAAAATAATATGCTCATATGAAGCCCGTCCTGTGTGGTCTTTCATCATGGATAACAAAGAACATCAAACCAAAAATGTTCAATGGTCTCGAAAATTTATTAATATTGATATGATCACCGGAAAAGTTGAATATCATGAGTCTGATAATTGGGATGATTGATAAATAGCAATATAAGAAAGGCAGTGTTATTATGAAACGCACAAATTCCTGTACAACCAAAAAATCATTTGCGGAAATCAGCATTTTTCTTGCCAGTAAATGGTTCTTCATTAGCATATTTGTTGTCACCATTCTATGCTATATGACCCCAGTCTATTATGGCGATGGTGTTTCTGAAATGTCAACCTTAGAATTATTACGTCTAAAGGCTAACCCCTCTTTTGCCATTGAGCCTATGCAGTATCAAATCTCGGTTATCCTTCCTAGAGCAGTGCAAGGGTATTTAGCAATGTTTGTACCTGTACTATCGGCTCTGCCATTTATTGTTTTTCAACAGGCTGAAAAATCCGGACGTTATCAACGATTCTATATGTTCCGCTCCACCTCCTCAAGACAATATTACGGCAAAAAATGGCTATTCGGCATGGTGACTGGCGGACTTGTTTTGCTGTTTGGAGTAATACTTTTCGAATTGTCCTTTATCGCGATGGATTATTATATCTCTGGCACAATTACTGCCGGCAAATCTGTTGAACAACTATTTTACATGCAATATTACGCCGGTATCTTTGTATATGGTGCAGTGTCTGCTATACCTGCTATGTTGATTAGCTTTTTGTGCTGTAACCTTTATTTTATCGTATGTATACCATTTATCGCAGTTTTTATGTGTAATCTGCTTGTTTCTTATTTGTACCGCTTTGCGGACAATTGTCCCATTCCACATTTCGTACAAATTCAAGGGAATTTATACAGTTTTGGATTTTGTTATATATTCAGCGATGTATTATCGTTTGTACAGCTTACAATAGAAATGATCGTGCTATTGACGGTCTCCGTAGGATTCGTAGCATTGCACAATCACCTTAAATTAGATCTAACCGATTAGCGAAAGGAGTTTGACCATGAAAACATTTAAAATGATGCGTAGCGAATATTTATGCTGGCTATTTAATTCCAGAATTATTTTGCTTCCCTGTGTCTTTATCATAGTGTATACCATGATCACATCGGATCTCGTCAAATGTGCAAATAACATGGGTGCACCAATCAATTTATTAGAACCTTTTATTGGCATCTGTAATTCTGCCACATTTCTTGGATTTATACCGATTGTTTTTTTGGTTCTAATAGCAGATTTTCCTAGAATCGATAATAATATGATTTTCAAAATTTATCGTGCAGGAAGGATAAAATGGGTGTTATCACAGTTGCTATTTTTACTTGCTGCAGACGTTACTTTTGTATTTCTATTATTTGTTGGCATTACACTTCCAATACTACAGCGCGGATTTTGGTTTAATGGATGGAGTGATGTTGTCACCGACATGACTCGAGTTTTTCCTGAACTTGCTGACTCGGATATTTCAAAATTTATTCCTGCCAACCTTTACTATCAAATGCTTCCCTTCCGTGCTGCGATTCTTTCCAGTGTTTTTTTAATATTATATCTATATTTGATAGGTATGATTATGCTAGTCATAAAAATACACGGGCAAGGCACTCTCGGAATTGTAATTCCCGGTCTCATTGTAATTGCCGGATCAGGATTGGTACAGCTGGGACATGTTAATGCTAAATGGCTGTTGCCCGCTGCTCATGGGATCGTGCGAACACATTATTCCACCTATTACCGACACATGGATTGTACACTGACAACATCCTTTTTGTATTTCTTCGGAATAATCGGGATCCTGCTTGTTCTTGTTCTGATCCAAGCACGTAAAATCAACTACACCAATATCATTCAAGTCGAATAAGGAGGACTACCATGACAAATAAAACAACTAACTCATTCATCCAAGTAAATGACATCGTACTGCGTTTCAAAAAAGATATTTTGCTAGATCACGTTTCCTACCAATGCGAGCAGGGGAAGATTCATGGCATTGTCGGACGAAACGGCAGTGGTAAAACATTACTGATGAAATGTATCTGCGGATTCATCCGTCCCAATGAAGGGCATATTTATGTCAGAGACAAGGAGATTGGTAAAGATATTGATTTTACTCCGGATACGGGAATCATCATTGAAACCCCGGGATTTATTCCTTATTATTCCGGCTATCGTAATCTCAAAGTACTGGCTGCTATCAACAATCGTATTTCACGAAAAGACATTGAAAACGCCATGTATCAGGTAGGACTTGATCCAACAATGAAAAAACGTGTTGCAACATATTCACTCGGCATGCGACAGCGTTTAGGTATTGCACAGGCAATTATGGAAGATCCCTCTTTAATTATATTGGATGAACCATTTAACGGTCTGGATAAACATGGCGTAGAAGAAATGAGAGAATATTTTCTATCTTTGAAAAAGAAAGGAAAAACCATTCTACTCACCTCACACAACACAGAAGATATTGAGTATTTATGTGATACCGTTGTAGAAATGGATCACGGCAAATTTATATAATCTAGAATCATAGGAAGGTGGTCAAAATGAAAAAAATTTATTTTGCAACAGGCGTTTTATTAATCAGTATGTGTATGCTATTAGCATGTGAAAACAAGAACGCATCCCAAGGTGACAGTAAAAAAGCAGAGCAGTCAAAACAAGCAACTGAAGCTCCCAAAGATGCAAAAGTTGCCACCGCAGAAAATGGCAAACATACTGAAAGTAATGACGTAACCGTTGATGTCCAAAAATATCATAATACTGAGAAAATTGTTTCCGAAAACGACTATGCGATATCCTCCGATCTGCAGGACATGAGCGAAGAAGCCCAAGAAATCGTTGAAGCAAAAATACGCACTTTTCAGTATGTTGTTATTGATGGGGATGCTTGGACAAAAATTGAGCTGGACATTCAAAACAGTCTGTCTGGGACCTTGAAAAAAGGCGATTCCATTACTTTATATCAGTCCGGCGGTTATGTCCCTTTGACAGATCACATTGCATATTATAAGGATGCATTCCGATACAAAGAATGGTCCAAAAAGAAAATAAACGACACTATTTTGCAGGAAACCATTAATGGCGAAGGCGAACCTGTAGTAGGTACAGAAGCAATATACTACTTAACCAAATTTAAGAAAGATGGAATCCTAAATGGCAATTATGGTCGAGTGTGTGGCAAATATGCCCAGTTAAACAAAATTAACGATAATTCGTATAAACATGAGCAAATGAGTGGCAGCAACAGCTCCGAAAAAGTGACCATTTCAGACATTAAGAAAGAACTCCACGAATAGCAGCCAACTCATCGTCTGCTCAAAATCTTCGGGTAACATAAATACAATATCGCAGCAAAAAGACCAATGACAGCAATCAGAATACCGAGCTTAAAGCCTGGGGAAACATATCGAAATTCAACGGTGTGTTTCCCCGGACTGCATTTAAATTGCATAAACGTATCGGCATATGTTGTATAGTTGACTTTTTTACCATCGACGAGAATAGTCCATCCCTTATCATAAGGAATGGAGGTCATAACTGCCTGCTGATCGTCAGCCAAAGTGATGGAACCGGTAATTTTGCCGTGGCTGTGAGACTTGACCTGAAGCGCATTCCCAGCTAACGATTGCATCGTTTCTCTAACAGTTGCCATATCTAATTGGACAATTTCGGCATAAGACGGTCCATACGTATTGCCATCATCTGTTGTTACCACCTGAACCGTTACCGTTTCGTTTTGTTTGAAATTGCCCAGATACAAAATACAGTTGGTTTCATTGGAAAAATAATCTCCAATATAAGTCCCGTTCACATAGACATTGGCATAAGGCGAATTACCCTCCATATACAAATACATAGGGTTATTTGAAGCAGCAGTTATCTGATAGGTCCATGTATTCGCAGCTTCCTGTGAGTATTTAACATTGCAATTCCAAAAATAATTTTTATGTTTGCCGGTAATTCCTGTTACGAAAGAATTTTCATTGCTAAATACACTCTGTTGTGCGATATTATCCGCTTTGCGCAGATCAGATACCGCATAAGCAAAAGGAAGTGCCATATTATTTTGATAAGAAGCGGCCATGTCGTTTAGCGTGTTATCCTTACTGTCTATAGTTGCATATACTGCAGACAGATCACGCCGTGAAAGAACGTATTTACATCCAAACAAGCTGTCAGTCAGAGGCGTGGAACCATAGCCTGAATTCCAAAAATAAGATTGTGCCAATCCTAAAGTTTTTGTCAATTTGTTGACATGAACATTAAACGCAGAGGAGTAATGTGTCATACCGTTATAACCGAGTAGCATCGCATCGTTTTTAGAAAATTCATAGGTCTGGTTAATACGGTACAAATCTTTATCTTGTTTCTGAATCTTTTGCACCAATGTTTGTGTTTCTTTGATAAATTTCGTATATTCTGCCATTTCGGTATAACCAAACTCCTTGTCCAGACCGTCGAACATTTTGCGGCCGTTACCGGTCATATCAATGATCGTGCCAAGCAGGCAAAGGGTAATCGCTACCGATAATACATATTTTTTATGAACAAGCTGTGTGATTACCATAATACTCCGCAACGCTATATAAATCAGCGTAAAGCTGCACAAAAAAGCATAGCGATATGGAAACCAGTTTGGATACTGGAAGCCATGCCACACTTTGTCCAAAGGAATATAATAGAAACTGATCGCAAATAATATCAGCATTGCTGCCATTCCAATTTTTTCCCGCAATTTTATCTGCCGCAATAAAAAATATATCACAGCAAGCAGCAAAAGCAACAGTCCCGGATAGATCGAAGGAAGCCCGCTATTGGTGATGCTGTCGTATTTACCGGGAAGCAATTTTGTGAAAAGATTCTTGAATACAAAATTCGTAGATTGCTGTGGTTCATAACCGGTAAATCCAGAGTCCAACTTTCCGGACATGAGTGCTTTGAGAGCCGGCAATAAAATAGGCGCTGTCATAGCAACTGCGAGCAAAGCAGCAATTACAAAATGCAGTAAGCGTTTCCAATGTTCTTTATTAGAGTAAACCTCACTAATTGAGGAATGACCCGAAACGTGTTGACGACTTGAGTGAGCGTTGTAATCACGAATCCACATGATCAGAAAATATAGACCGGTAAAAATACCGACCATATATCCCGTATAATAATTACTCATACACAAAAGTACATAGCAAATAATGAAACAGATACCACGTTTCCCATCCAATATTTTTTCTGCTCCCAGCAATACTAGCGGGAGAAAAATAACGCCATCGAGCCACATAATACTAAGAGAATATACCATAGTGTAAGACATAAAAGCATATCCGATCGCAGGGATCAACAGCGCAAAATATCGCTGGCCATTGTATTTTCGTCGCAGATAATTCGCATATATCACAAAAGTCAGTGAACACAGTCCTATTTTTAGGACAGTAATAATTTCAATAGCCACCGGCATTTTGCTGACTGGAAATAGTAACGTCAAAAACGAGAGCGGACTGGAAATATAAAAAGCGAATACTCCCATGTAATTGCCGCCCATAGAGCGTGCCCAAGAGAAAAATAAAGAATTATCTCCATGTATCATACTACGCAAAGAAGCCAAAAATTCCACATTCTGATCGCGCATATCCATGATCAGCATTGACTTCGTGCCAAACGGATAAAAATGATTTGCTTTTAGGATGAATAGCATCATCAGTTCGGCAAGAAGAAATGCCGCACTATAAAGTAATACGGATTTACTGCGTGCAGAAACTTTAGAGGTTCGTTCGTCCTCTGCAGGATATTTGGAAGCATTATTGCTCATTTTAGTATGGTTCTTTTTATGATATGTGGATATTGTTTTCTTTTTGGCTTTATACATAATAACCCTACACTCCTTTTTTCGGCTCTATCCTATCGTTCAACACATCAATGCAAAATTGCCGACAAATTATTCATAATACCGGCCGCAACTTCCGGGTCGTTCATGGTATAAACATGAATATGTGAAATGCCGTTAGCGATCAAATCTATGATCTGATCCGTTGCATAGGCGATACCAGCCTGCTTCATTTTGGCCGGATCATCTCCAAACCAGTCAACGATGGATTTGAATCGCGCAGGAACACAACTGCCAGACAATTGAATACTGCGTTCCACTTGATTTTTACGCGTAATCGGCATGATCCCTGCAATAACCGGAACCAATACCCCCGCTTCGCGCAGACGATACATATAATTATAAAATATGCTGTTATCAAAAAACATCTGTGTTGTCAAAAATTCACAGCCTGCGTCTACCTTCTCTTTAATATGTTGAATGTCCTGTGCTTTGCTAACCGCCTCCGGATGTCCTTCCGGATAACAAGCGCCGCCAATACACATTTCCGGTGCAATTTGTTTGATATAACGCACTAATTCAACTGCATAATGAAATTGATCAGGCAATGGGAATTCAGCGTCTGCCGGAATGTCTCCTCGAAGTGCCAATACATTTTCAATCCCGGCCTCCTGCATACACTCCAACTGTTTTTTTACAGTTTCTTTAGTAGAGGAAACGCAGGTTAAGTGTGCCATAGATGGTACATTGTATTCCGCTTTAATATCTTTTGCAATCTGCACTGTATAAGCACTTGTGCCACCCCCGGCTCCATAAGTAACACTCATAAAATCCGGTTGAAGTGCTGCAATTTCTCTTACAGATCTGCTTACTTGTTCTACTGCTGTATCCTTTTTAGGTGGAAAAACCTCTAATGATAATGTCACTTTGTCTTCCTGCAATAATTGTGTAATCTTCATTTGCTCCTCCTGTTATTTCTCTCCATGTTGTTTGCGGTATGCATGATCAGCATAACCATTTTGGACAGCTCAATCCCTCATGATCATCACAGGCATTTTAGGCAGCTCAACCTCTCATGATCATCACGGTCATTTTTGACATCCAAGATTCAACACCGAATCTGATCGCGTCCATTTTCTTTTGCTTCGTATAGTTTTTGATCTGCGCAACGAAGAATATCGTCAATTTCATCTTCTGCTTTTACAGAAACAAGACCCATGCTCATTGTCACTCGAATCTGCTGCTCCTGATATGTAATCGTCTGATTACGAAGCGTATCCAATATGCTTTGCAATATGTGTTCAGCCTGCTCTATTGTGTGACTTTCTATAACGATTAAAAACTCTTCTCCACCCCAGCGGCACACAAAACCATTTGCTAATAATTGTTCCTTTAAGACTCTGGCAACGTGAATAAGCACTTCATCACCAGCTTCATGCCCATAATTATCATTTACTTTCTTGAAAAAGTCGATGTCTCCAATTGCCACACAATACTTTATGCCGCTTATCTGCATTTGCGCTTTCATTTTAAGTAAATTTTTGTCGCCATAACGACGATTGTATAATTGTGTCATTTCGTCATATTCCACCTGCCGGCGAATAGACTCCTGCATCTTTTTGCCGCTGCGCGCCAGATCGCCGATTTCATCTTCTACTTTAAGCAAACCTGCCGGCATCTCTGCTTCAAAATCATCTTTGGTCAACTTTTTCATAAACTGCTGCAATATGCGTATTCGTTTTGTCAATATTCGTGTATACGAAATGCTGATCGCACCGATCACAAAGATTGCGGCGATACTCAATAGCAAAATCGGGCGAACTGCCATCCGAATATTTTTTTCAATATCGGTTGCTTTCCTGCATACGCCTACCATTCCAAAGCAGGTGCCATCTTCCAAAAAAATCGGCTCATAGTAAGCAAAATACCGCTCATCTCCTACATTTGTCGTACTGCGATAAAAATGCGCTTTTTTCTTTTTCAAAACATCTTTCGTAATCACCGAAGAAACTGCTGTATTGATAAATAAACGTCCTTTGCTATCCCGAAGCGTTGTCTGCAAACGTACATCCTGACAAAAAAGTGTCACTTCCACACCCATAATTTCTTTCATGTTATCAATAAATTCCGTGTCTTTTGTAATATCTTTTCCGCCTTTATAAATATGATAATTTCCTTTTACATCTTTATTCAACGAAAACTCACCTGGATAATTCTCGTCTAATATTTTTAAGATCAGTTTCGTCTGCTGCGTCATCTCTTTTCGAACATGACCTTCCATTTTGTCAGAAAATGTTTGCATGCTGACCACCATCAACACAATACCCAGCACCAAAATCGGCAACACCGCCAACGCAAGCATTTTATCTCCCAAACCATTTCCTCTAAACTCTCTCTTTGGTATCTCCATAGCCATCCTCATTTCTGTTTGCTAAACTTTAAGGATCCATATCCCCCTATTTGCTGTGCATGCTTTTTTGCACCTATCGGAGTTTTAAAGAAACTCCTAAGATAAACTCGTCAGAGTTTATTATATCCTATTTGCTGTGCATGCTTTTTTTGCACCTATCGGAGTTTCAAAGAAACTCCTAAGATAAACTCGTCAGAGTTTATTATATCATATAACCACACTTCTTTCAGAGCTTTTTCTCGCATTACATCCTATTTCCCAACAAATATTTTCCATTTTAGTAGTGTCTTTTTACCCAATTTTCCTTATAATATATCCATACATACAACTCTAAGATCTGTACAACGCAAACTTCCCACACAGTGGCTGTTCACTAAAGCCCCATAATAAGTATTACGGGACACGGAAATGTAAATTAGTGTGTGAAGTTTGCGTTAGGAATATTTTTTGAAGGAGGTTTAAGTCATGAAGACTCGTGAAGAAGTTTTAGCATATGGGTTATCCTTTCCTTATACGTATCAGGATGCCCCATTTCGCGATACCAACTGGCAGTTGGTTCGAGTTCACGGCAGCAAAAAAGTGTTTCTGTGGACTTATGAAAAGGACAGGCAAATACGGATCAATATCAAAGTCGATCCGGAATGGCGCGACTTTTGGCGCAATGCCTACGATGCTGTACTGCCCGGTTACCACCAAAACAAAGAGCATTGGAACACGGTTATCTTAGATGGTTCTGTTCCAGATGACACGCTCAAACAAATGATTACCGAAAGTTATGATCTGGTAGCTGACAGTCCGACCAAACGAATCTACGATGCTGTCAAGCAAATCCCACGAGGAAAGGTCGCAACCTACGGAAAAGTTGCGGAGCTTGCCGGCAATCCACGCATGGCACGTGCAGTCGGCAATGCGCTGCACCACAATCCGGATCCGGAGCATATTCCGTGTTACCGTGTCGTAAATTCAAAAGGGGAATTAGCCGGAGAATTTGCATTTGGTGGTAAAGATGTGCAGACAAAAATGCTGCAAGCCGACGGCATTGAAGTTGTTGATGGACGCGTTGACCTTATAAAATATGGAATCTGACAAGCCGTAGACAAAACAAGAGCAAAGCCCACGCTTTGCTCTGCAAGAATCACTTCGTGATTCTTGTTGACATCTTGTATATTATGATTCCCTGCCAAGTTCCCAAAACATAACTGCACTTGCAGCCGCTACATTTAATGAATCCACACCATGTGACATCGGAATCCGTACTGTATAGTCGCATTGCTCGATCGTACTTTTCGCAAGTCCTTCCCCTTCCGTTCCTAAAATAATGGCAAGCTTTTCTTCCTGCCGCAAACTTGGATGATCAATCGAAACAGAATCATCACATAATGCCATTGCTGCAGTTTTGAACCTCAATTGCCGCAAGAGTTCTACATATTGCTCATCATTTGGCAAAAATGTCCACGGAATCTGAAACACCGTTCCCATACTTACTCGAATTGCACGACGATACAATGGATCACTGCAAGCCGATGTAAGTAGTACAGCATCCATATTCAATGCTGCCGCCGAGCGAAAGATTGCTCCAACATTTGTCGGATTCACAACATTTTCAAGCACAGCGATCCGTCTCGCCTGTCGACAGGCTTCCTCGACAGACGGCAATTCTCCGCGGTACATGGCACACAACATACCGCGCGTGAGCTGAAAGCCGGTGATCTGCGTCAACACTTCAAACGGCGCCGTATACACTGGAATGTCTCCACATCGTTCAATAATTTTGCGCCCTTGTTTGTCAAAGTGCGCATCTTCCATAAGAAGAGAAATCGGTTCGTACCCGGCATCAAGCGCCCTCTCTATCACAATAGGACTCTCCGCAATAAAGATTCCCGGCTGATGCGCCGGGCGAAATTTCAACTGTGCCTCCCGCTCTCTGACATAAATATCCAGCTCCGGATAGGTTATGTTTTGTATTTTGATTCTATTCTGTACTGCCATACAAATTATCTCCCCATATATCCGCACTCCGTTTTCACCGGATGATCTTTTCCTGAAATATATTGCGCGCGAAATGCCATATTGCATTCACGAAGCTCCATTTTTCCTTCGATGTAAGGTTCGTACATTTTTAAAATTCCTGCAGAGCAGCCGTCGCATCCACCGGCATCGTCTCCGACAGATTCTTCGATAATAGCCATTCTTTCTTCCTTGGTCGTGTCTTTTATCAACAAACTTTTCATTGCGATTTCTCCCTTCGTTCTTAGGTATTTCATTTACGGACTTACACTATACAAAGCCCGTTTCGCATTAAAATTATCTTAACGGTACCATCCTTTTATGTCAATGCATTGAATCACAAAAACAATTTGACTTTTTGATTTGATATTATTATGATAGAAACTGTTTGAATTATAACTTTTTACAAAAATGCGGGCCGACTGTGAAAAATACAACTGATACTGTATTTTATTGCAATGAACGCTCAGAAATGGAGGTTAATATGGAACAATCATTTCATTATCAGCTGATGGCAGTTCAATCTTTAGTACAAAAAAAGATTTTAGAGCAGCTTAGCGATACCAATCTGACGATTGGACAGCCAAAAGTTTTAGAATATCTGGGGCATCATGACGGCATGAGCCAAAAAGATATCGCACGAGCTTGTCACATTGAACCCGGATCAATGACTTCCATTCTGAATCGAATGGAAGATAAAAACTTGATTGAACGCAAAATGCTTCACGGAAACCGCCGCAGTCTTTATGTATTTCTGACACCTTATGGCAAAGAAATGTGGCAGCGCGTGGAACAGGCATTTGCACAAATTGAGCAGGAAATTTGGAAAGATATCTCTGTCACTGCGCAGAAAGAATTTATGGAAACTTTGCAACAGATTTACAATAATCTGTCAACAAAATAAAAAATGAAAAGAGAAACAATTAACAAAATCCCTTGTTTTAAGGGAAAAAAGACTTGACTATGTAGGGAGGATTATCATGGATAAACTAAAACGTTATATTATATTTTTAATAGGACTTTTTATCAATTCATTGGGCGTAAGGCTAATTACGAAAGCCGCACTTGGCACTTCTCCAATCTCTTCCATTCCCTATGTATTGAGCCTAATTTTTCCTTTTACATTAGGACAATTTACCATCTATTTCAGTGTCCTATTGGTCGTGTTACAGTTGCTTATACTCCGCCGAAAGTTTAAGGTCGAGCATTTGCTGCAAATACCAATCTCTATAGCTTTTGGCTATTTTATTGACCTGACAATGGAAATGTTATCTTTTGTCAATCCGCAACTGTATATTATCAAAATCGCTGCACTTTTGATTGGCTGTGCCATTCTTGGATTTGGTGTGTATACGGAATTATTGGCGAATGTTGCAATGCTGCCCGGCGAATCTTTTGTCCGCGCCGTCGTTGAAGTATGGCATACTGAATTCGGTGTCACTAAAGTTACATTCGATGTATCTATGTCGTTGACCGCTGTAATATTGTCTTTTGTATTTTGCGGACAGTTACAGGGTGTTCGTGAAGGTACGATCATCGCTGCTCTTCTGGTCGGTTTCATCGCCCGTACACTGGGGCGATGGTTAAAACCATTCGAGACGATATTATTCAAAACAACACCAGCCGCAGATTCTGTTTCTGCCGAAACAAACGCTTCATCTATCCCAAATACCGTACAGGTCATTGCAATCGGACGGGAATACGGCAGTGGTGGTCATGATTTGGGACAGGAGCTTGCGAAACGACTTGGCTTTGCCTTTTATGACAAAGATATTATAAAGCTTACTGCCGGAACTACCGGCTACTCTACGCAATATATTGCAAAAAATAGCTCATGAAGAGAAACTGCGTGCTGCCAACTACCACTATTACACACATCGCATGTGGGGTCATGCCAGCAATTACGATCTCACTCTGGATACAGCAATTGGTATTGATCACATCGAACAGATCGTACGAATAATGTTGTCCAATGAATAACAAACGAATTCATAGTCATTGCGATTACATGTCACCCGATGATTTTGAAAGGCTGTATCAACAAGCAAAATGATTTTATTTCTGCGAATACACAACTACAAAGTATTTCACTTTATTTCTGCGAATACGCAACCACAACTCTAAAAAAAGTGTCTTTATAAGTAGAGGAAGCAAATTACATTTGATATTGGCTATATTGTGCCGCAGGCGTCACAAAGCAGCCTTGATTGCAGATGCTAAAAATGTGAATATAATTCGCATAAATATTTAGCTCGCAATTCCTTCGACGCAAAAATCGTCTGCGGAATGGAGATTTTTATGGAAGAAAAACAGATCATAGCAATGCTATGGAACCGGGATGAATACGGATTAAAGCTGCTTCAGGAACAATATTCTGCAAAGCTTATGACATTGGCATGCAACTTTGTTTCTGTAGAGGACGCAGAAGAATGTGTAAACGATGTGCTACTTGCAGTATGGCACAGTATCCCACCAAAGAAACCAGATAATTTATTCGCATACACTGCACGAATCTGTCGGAATAAGGCACTAAATAAGATTCGAAGTAAAGAGCGTCAAAAACGCAAAGCGGAAGTCATAGAATTATCTAATGAACTCCAAAATATCATCCCAAATAAAGTGGACGAAGAAAGTTTACTGACGGAATTGATTAATGATTTTCTGGCTGTTGAACAAGCACAAGACCGCTATCTCTTTGTACATCGTTATTGGTTTGGGGAGTCTATTGCTGAATTGTCTGAGCGAACCGGTTATGGAGCGAGTAAAGTCAAAAGCAAATTATTTCGTACCAGGAAGCGACTTAAACATTATTTGGAAGGGAGATATCGCCTATGAAGAATAAAAACTATTTTGAGAAGAAGGAGCTTGTGAGTGATCACCAACTTTATAAAGAGAAAAAGCTTGCGAGAGATAACCAACTTTGTAAAGAGAAGAAACTTGCGAGAGATAACCAAATTCGCAAGAAAAAAGAGCTTGTGAGTGATAAGATATATTTGGAATGTCTTGCCAACATAGAAGACCGTTTTTTATTAGAATCATGGGAAGAGTGTACTTCTAAAAGGAAATCGAAGCATCAATTTCCCAAAGTTGCTGCAGTTATCCTTGTCATTCTATTGGCTATGGGTTCTACCGCATATGCAACACGGAAATATGGAATGTGGATGAGTAAGCATCATTCTAAATACGGAAAATCAGAATACACTATAAATTGGAAAGCACAGGAAGTAGACCCAAATTCCCTTCAAGGCAGTTTTGACAGCATGGAAAAGGCTCTTGTTGAAAAATATCAGCAAGATAACTTGACCGAGGAAATACCGGATTCCGGTGCAATGCCGGGTTATTATGAACAAACTTTTTCATCTACCGAAGATGCCATCGATTTTTCCGGATATAATAAATGGGTAGCCGCCAACTGGAAATATCGCCCCAATGACAAAGTCACGCTCACATTAGAAGCAACTATAGGAGAAAACGACTACACTTTAGATACTCTTCGCATCGAAACCTCGTACGAAATTGACCACATTCGTCTCCAAGAAAATAAAGAACTATATTTCAAAGGTGGAAATGCAACCCCAGGGCAAATAGGAACTATATCAGATGATGTAACTGCCAAAACGAAGCAGACCAGATTAAAATCAAAGCAGGGTGATGAATGGCTGATTGTCGATAGCAGCAACCTAAACGGTAAGTTCCCTTATTATAACAAATGTGCTTATCTTTTCCATGATGGTGCTTTGTATGATCTGTACATGGTTTGGAACATCAATGGCATGGATAAAAATCAAATTGCAAAGGGCAAAAAAAGAATGGATTCTCTGATGAACGAGTGGATCAACGCTTTTCATTTTTAATTCATTCGATGATCAAGCTATTAAAATTTCATTTGCAACAATATATTTAATGAAATAAGCCGCCTTAAAGATGCATCCTATTCCATCCAAAGTTGGATCGACGGCGAAGATGCTGAACAGATCATGTCGGGCTATTCCGATACCGAGCAGTATGTATATGGCTTGGAAGCGGGACGTATTCTTCGCAAGATCCACTCCATTCCTGCTCCTGCAACACAGGAGGATTGGTAAATCCGTTTTAACCGCATTGTGTGGTGTGCTCAGAAAGCCCCTCTCTTCGCTTCCGGCATTGTGAACGGATACTTTGATGATAACGTACCTATGGGGTTTTGGAGATTGCTTGCACTTTACATTTCAAGCAATACTCTCTCGTCTGTATATTCCTCCATTGTAAAGACGTTTTCACGTTCAATCAAATCCTCTATGTAATCAAAATATCCTGTGACAGCACGTTCTAACTGACGAATCTGTTTCTCGTCCAAATAGTTTTTGGCAATCGGTGTATCAGATTTGAGAATACGACCATCGGGAGCATTTTTCCATGTGGTCAAGCCCATATTTTCCGAGGTGTGGTCAGCTTGATTATAGACGATTTCAGCCGCTGTTTTACCGGTAATGGCATAGTGGAATTTATTCTGTATGGTGGCATAAAAATGATATGCGGTATCGGAATCTCTATCATAATCAATGCTGCACTCGGCAAATATATCAGTTATCTGTTGCTGTATTCTACGTTCGCTGGCACGGATGGAACGAACTCTTTCCAGCAATTCACGGAAATAGTCTTTTCCAAAAGCTGTTTTATCCTGCATTGCTCCGTGCTGAGTGGTTATTGCAATTTTTGCAACAATCATTTCCTCATCCAGCTCACCGGATTCAAAAATCTTTGCTAAATGGCGGCTGATCTCTTTTTTTACAAAATCAATCTTATCAAATAGAAAGAAGTAAGAAAGATATTTCAATTACAGATCTCATACCACTTTATAACAAATATTTTTGTACTAGTTGTTCTATAATTTGGGAATTTAACAATGTCTGTTCTGTCTCAAAGGTTGCTATTAGACGTTCCCCTAAATAGATACCGTTTTTTTGATACGACTCTAACTTTTTTACTGCTGTCTTAGCATAATCTGATTTATCCATCATACCTTCATGTTCCCAATAAATTTCCTCCCCTGTTTTCCTTGATAAAAAAGTAAAATCCGGATATACCGTACCATATCCTTTCAAAAATAATGGTTTTTCATATTTATATATAATATTGTTTCGATAAAAATAATCTGCAAGAATTTTCTCTGATTTTGATCTGACTCGCTCCCCTTTTTCTGTAATAATTACTGCCGTTCCCTCATAAAATTCTTTACCTTGATATGTTTCTCCATCCCACTGTGCCAACTTCTGCTCCCATGTTGGCTCAATGGGCATCACTAGCAATTGTCTTTCCTTATGTAATTTGTCGTAAATTTGCTCAATTTCATCATCAGAATAATCTCGCGTGATCTTCTTAACCTGTTTAAGTCTTATTTCAGCTTTCTTCAAGATTGATTGATTATATTTTTTTTGGGCAAGTTGTCTTACTAACTCCATGTCATTGCTTGAAATATAAGTCCCGTTACGATTTGTCGTGCAATGATAATATCGAGTTTTATGCTTATCTTTTGATACACGCAAGCATCCATCCGGGGACGACTTCAATTCTTCTTCCGCCTTACTACAAATAGTTTCCAAATACTGTTGTTCCTTTAGTAACATACTCTTTAATCCCTGCATAAATCTACTCCTTCCATATTTCACAATTGACTGGTTTGATGATTTTGGCGATTCCAGCTTGCTTTTATCGCCTTATTGGGTGACTGCTTTTACGGTTTTGGCGATTCTAGCTTGCTTTTATCGCCTTATTGGGTGACTGCTTTTACGGTTTTGGCGATTTGAGCTTGCTTTTATCGCCTTATTGGGTGACTGCTTTTACGGTTTTGGCGATTCCAGCTTGCTTTTATTGCCTTATTGGGTGACTGCTTTTACGGTTTTGGCGATTCCAGCTTGCTTTATTGCCTTATTGGGTGACTGCTTTTACGGTTTTGGTGATTTCAGCTTGCTTTTATCGCCTTATTGGGTGACTGCTTTGATAGTTCCATCATTTTCAGCTTGTCTTTTTAGTTACATCCATCGACAACATCTCTATCATTGGATTTTCCATGATTTTTAGAGGGAGTAACTGGCATGACATCCTTGAATTTCCATCCACTGTTTTGTTATTTTTTATAATATGTGCACTCTATAGGTTGAAAAAAAGAATTCTAGACTTCAAACTTGCAAATGCATCATAAAATTTAACTTTTATAAGAATATCCTTGATTTTCCGTTATATTTCTCTTTTTCAGAAAAATCTCAGAATTTCAATTCAATTTCTTTTTTCAGGAAAATCTTAGAATTTCAATTCAATTTCATTTTTCAGGAAAATCTCAGAATTTCAATTCAATTTCATTTTTCAGGGAAACTTTAGACTCTCCATTGATCATAGATTCTCAAGACAAAAAAGATAGAAAAATACCGAGAACATTATTGTTCTCGGTATTTGATATATACAACTTTGTACGCAAGTACGTCTCTTTTTGATTAACGCTTGCTAAACTGTGGAGCTCTACGAGCTTTCTTAAGACCGTATTTCTTACGCTCTTTCATACGAGGGTCACGAGTTAAGTAACCAGCTTTCTTAAGTACCGGACGGAAGTCAGCGTCTACTGTCAAAAGTGCTCTTGCGATACCATGACGGATAGCGCCTGCCTGTCCTGTAAATCCACCACCACGAACGGTAACTTTTACATCATACTTATCAGCAGTGTTTGTTGCCTCAAGTGGCTGACGAGCGATGATCTTCAATGTATCAAGACCGAAGTACTCATCCATATCTCTTTTGTTTACAGTGATCTTACCTGTTCCAGGTACTAAATATACTCTAGCAATACTGCTTTTTCTTCTACCTGTTCC
>ERZ838516.2496-NODE-2496-length-19294-cov-7.165861_pt1 | contig 19294 bp, 11 predicted proteins | sample MGYA00519910_ERZ838516 | MGnify/ENA primary metagenome ERZ838516 (study PRJEB31850, sample SAMEA3708837) | human gut metagenome | biome: human gut; feature: human-associated habitat; material: faeces | place: China | collected 2014 ... | reverse complement strand
GTATGAAATCCCATCAGCATAAATCCTGAACACAGTGGCTATAATTCAGTCTATAGGGCTGGATGATGCTGCCAGAATCTAAGGAATCCCACGGTTTTAACCGTGGGAGTATGTCAAGTTGTAAAAGGATTAGCAAAGGCTGACATATTTCTGCATCATAAATATCAGAAACACGAAAGGAGAATTTTATTATGAAGAGAATGAAAGCTGCGGTTCTTTTAACAGCGATGATGGGGACATTGTGTGTCCCGACTGTGGGATGGGCTGACGAAACAGAAGACCATGAGCCGATCACAATCATGGATGCCAACCGTGATTATACACAGTTAATAGAGTTAGTGCATGAAAAGTATCCAGAAATCAATATTGAAATTATTCCATATAAAGGTCGTAATGCCACAGCATATATGAAAAAACAGCTGGAAACAGGAATTATGCCAGATATTTATTGTACAACGCAGATATGGAGTAGTGAGTTGCAGAAGGAGTATTTGATTGATTTATCTCAGTATGCAATTACAGATATGTATAATCAGGTGCGTTTGAATGAATTGGATGTGGATGGTGCAATTTATCTGCTTCCATATGATTATTCAATTAGCGGTATCATTTACAATAAGACACTTTTAGAAAATAAAAATATTGAACTGCCAACCAGCTTTGCTCAGCTGAGAGATGAGACAATTCCGGCATTAGAGAAAGAGGGAATTGAAGTTTCCGCATGTCTGATGAATTTGCCAGGTTATCCGTTCCAGTATTTCTTTAATGTTGCTTCTACCGGATTTATCAATACACTTCAGGGAGAGGCATGGCAGAATCAATTTATAAACGGCGAGGTAAAAGCATCTGAAGCTTTGCAGTCGAGTATTGACTATTTTCAAGAGTGGATTGGCTGTGGCATGATCAATGAAAATTATGGAATAGTGGAAAACAGTGAGCTGTTAGCACATTTTGAGGAAGGAAATACTGCCTTTTTATTAGGTGGAATGCAGAAATTCTCCCAGAATGAAGATGGAAGTGGAGATCAGTATGGGCTCATGCCGTATCTTTCTGAAGATGGAAGCAAAAATGTATATATTACCAACAATACACGTTTGTATGGATTAAACAAAGGACTGGAACAAGAAGGAAATGAGCAGAAGTTGGAAGATGCTATGCATGTTTTGGAAGTAATGTCAACAAATGAAGGATGTAACGCTTTAATAGGAGATGTAATAACCAGCATGTGGTCAATAAAAGGATATAAGGTGTCAGAAGAATCACCATATGCCGATGCAATACAGAAAATTAACAATGGCTACATGGCACCATTGATTTACAATGGATGGGAAGGGTACAGCGTTTCGTTTGGCGAGGCAGTGCGTTCTTGGGTAGAAGGAAAGCAGACTGGAGAAGAGGCAGTTGCCGTATTAGATGAGGTGCAACAGCAGAAAAAGGAAAGCGGAACGACTTATTATGGTGAAGCAACAGAACTACTTGATACGACGCAGGCAGCACGGTTAAGCGGTCAGATCTTTTTGGAAGCAACAGGTGCAGATGCAGCACTGATTTCCTATAATATTTATCAACCTGAAGTGCTGTCAAATCTTGAAAATGGATATGGTGCAAATGGACAGATCCTTCCGGGCAAGATGAGCGAAGAAGATATTACCATTTTCCTTCCGACAGGATGGTATGATACATTACAGACAGCAACCTTGACTGGAAACCAGATAAAACAGATGGCAAAGGACGGATGCGATCTGCGCGACAATGGTTATCCGTATCCATATGTACTCATGACAAAAGATGGAAGTGCATTAGAGGACGAGAACGAATATACAGTTGTGATTTGTGGTATTCCGAAAGTAATGAAAGAAAGTGGAAGATTAAATCTTCAGGATACAGGAATTGTTGGATTGGATGCAGCAAAAGAATATCTTACAAAAGTAGGTGAGCTTTCGTCTGCAACATTGGATGATTCTCTTGTACAGACCGTAGAATAAGCGTGTTTCAATTGGCTTTTCGGAGAAAAAGATGGGAAAAGAACGACAAAAAAAGAGTTTATTTTTAAGTAGAGCATTGTTCAGTATATTGGCGTTGTTTCTATTGATTGCGTTAGTGGTTGGAATTGTGTTTTTCAATCACTACACGAAAGAGCAGCTGTATCAGGAGGCAAACAGTCAGCTGACAGAAATCACGAGTCAGCTGTTTGAGAAACTGACAGTACAGTTGGATATCCAATGGGATTATTTGAATCATATGTTGGAACTTCGTGATCACGCATCAATTGCAACGAAACAGGAGCTTGTAGACTTTTTGAAAAAATGCGAGGAAACTTTAAGCTCAACAAAGCAAAATCTTGTTTTTTATGCACTAGATGACAAAGGATATTATTACACGCATGAAGGGCAACAAGGCAGGTGGAGCAGTGCAACTGAGCTGTTGGACGGATCAGAACAAAAATGTTTTTTGGTTGCTGATTGGGTTACTAATGAGAATCAGATGGTGTTTGCCCATCAACTGGAAAATCAATTACAAATAGAAGGGACCAATGTCACATATTTTATGCTGCTTCGAAAGATGGATGATATCGCACCTTACTTTCGAAGCAGTGCTTTCCATAATCAGAATACCACTTATGTAATTGATGAGAATGGAAGCAAAATGTTTGAGGATACAGTGCTAACAGAACTTGATTTTCAAGGAAGAAATCTGTTTCGTTCATTAGAAAGACAAGTGTATCCACATAAGGGAAGTTTCGATGCTTGTTTAAAGGAAGCACAGGAAACAGGCTTTGTCTGCTCTGATATTACGGTTAATAAGGCAAATTATTATATGGTATTCAAGCAACTTTCCGGTTATAGCTGGTCAATGTTAATTTTTGTGCCAGAAAATGAGGTTGCTGCCAGCACGCGAGGTATGATTGAGTCCATGATTCGCGTATTCATTCTGATAATGAGCGTACTCATTTTGTGTTGCATTATTGCAGCACTGTTTGTAATAAAGTTCCGTAAGAATCAGGAGTTGCTGTTAGTAAAAACACAGAGTGAGGAAAAGCTTGCACAGGCAAACAATCGGCTAAAGGAAGTAAACGCAAGCTTAAAGGAAAGTAATCAAAAGTTAGAGAAAGCGCAAAATACAGTTGCTGAGGCTCTTGCAGCAGCAAAAGCAGCAAGCAAAGCAAAGGGTGACTTTCTTGCCAATATGTCACATGATATCAGAACACCGATGAATGCGATCATTGGAATGACGGCACTTATTGAGCATGACGCGGAGTCACCAGAGAAAATACGAGAGTATACAAAGAAGGTGAATAATTCCAGTCAGCATCTGCTAGGTCTAATCAATGAAGTGTTGGATATGAGTAAGATTGAGAGCGGAAAGCTGGTCTTAAATTCAGCTGAATTTGATTTAAAAGAACTTTTAGAGCAGGTGGAAGCGGGCTTTCGTCCTCAGATGAATGCAAAAGAACAAAAGTTTTCGATTACAACAAACCAGATCTCTCATAACTGGCTGATTGGAGATAATGTTCGCGTTCTTCAAATTTTAAATAATTTGCTTTCAAATTCTTTCAAATATACACCGACGAAAGGGCAGATTCGCTTAGATGTGGATGAATTAAAACAAACTTCTCATAACTATGCCAAAATTTGTTTTCGCGTCAGCGACAATGGAATCGGAATGAGTTCGGAATATTTAAGCCGAATTTATGATTCGTTTAGCAGAGAAGAAAGAACGACAGTCAATACAATTCAGGGAACCGGACTTGGAATGTCAATTGTAAAAAGCCTTGTTGATTTAATGGGTGGAAGCATTAGTGTAGACAGTATTCAGGGAAAAGGTACGCAATTTGTAGTGGTTCTGGATTTTAAAATTTCAGAAAGAAATGAAAAGCGAGAGGAAAAGCCTGAGACGGTTGAATTAGATGAGAATACAGGTTTAAAAGGAATGCATTTCTTGTGTGCAGAAGACAATGAGTTAAATGCTGAGATTTTGTCTGAATTGCTTGAGATAGAAGGAGCATCCTGCGAGATTTGTGAGAATGGACAAGTTGTAGTTGAACGATTTGAACAGTCAAAGCCAGGTGAATTTGATATGATCTTGATGGATGTTCAGATGCCAATCATGAATGGATATGAGGCAACGAAGGCAATTCGAAGCGGAACACATCCATTGGCAAAGACAATTCCAATCATTGCGATGACAGCAAATGCCTTCTCTGAGGATATTCAAAACTCACTAAATGCCGGAATGGATGCACATGTATCAAAGCCAGTTGATATGAAGACACTGATTAAAACAGTCCACAGCATTCAAAGCGGTGTGTGTGTGGGGGGGGGCAAAACCTTCGGCGCAATGACACATGGCTGAGTTTTGGACAAATTGTCCAGAAGTAGAAAATTAAATAGGATGTTAAGAAATGGTAAAGGAGCTGTTACGGTAAGTAGCGGCTCTTTTTCTATCAAAGTAGGCAGAGTACCACGTCCATAGGAGTTACACACCGCATGGGCGTGGAGACTTCATGTTGTAGAGTAAGCATTTGATACTTGCTATTTTGTTAAATTTATGTTATTTTATAATTGTAACATAAAATACGTTACAATTATAAAGTAAAGTAGAGTGGTGTATGAAAGAATATTTAGAGAAAGTATTACGGCAAAGTGTTTTAATAAAAGAAAATAATGACTTATATAATAGGCTTCCGTTAGCTTTTAAGGGAAGATATGTCTTGTTTGATGTTGAGACAAATGGGATGCGTTGGAATGCAATTCAACCAAAAGATATGATTGGGCTAACTGCGCTTAAAAGAGATAGGAGAAAAGTTCAGAGTGTTTCGGGACTTAATTGCGCGATATTTCTTGATTCTATCACGCCTTATATAAAGGAAAAATTGGTTGAAGAAGGTGTCCCCTTTGTATTAGCTGGAAAACAAGTATATTTGCCATTTATTGGGTATTTGTTGTCTGATTCAGGTGAGCGTGAAATTGCTCCTGTTAATTTGATTTCTTTTTTGACGCAAAAACTGATATTGACGGCAATTTACGAGAAATGGCATAAAATAATTGCTTCGGAGGCTGCTGCTAAGTTGAATGTGTCAAAAATGTCGATAACCAGATGTTTTGATGAGATAGAGTATTTAAATATAAATATTCTTGATATGAAAGGAAGATCGAGAGCCATTACTGTTTGTGATGATGTAAAGCAGTTATGGAACCAGATATATCCTATACTGAGAAATCCCGTTATCGCAAGATATGAACTTCAAGAAGATGTGCATTTAGAAAAAAAAGCAGGTATTACTGCTTTATGCGAGTATTCTTTACTTACTGATAATGATTATCCAACCTATGCAGTTACTAAGAAGGAACTATCGGAAATTGGGTTAAAAAAGATGAAGAAAATTCGTAGAGGGGAGAAAATTGGTTGTGCGGTTCTTGAAGTTGGCTATTTTATAGAGTATAAACAAAAAACAATACAAGATCCGTTGAGTGTAGTATTATCCATAACGAATGAAGAAAAACAAGAGGAAAGAGTTGTGCTATCTGTAAATGAAATGTTGGAGGAATATGTATGGTAAGAGGATTGGATACTTTTAGAAAGTATTTTTCAAATTATGGGGAGCAATACGTATTGATTGGTGGTGCTGCCTGTGATATTGTATTTGAAAGCAATGATGTACTTTTCAGAGCAACACGAGATTTGGATATGGTTTTGATTGTTGAAGCCTTGACTCCTGAATTTGGAGAAAAATTCTGGAAATTTATCCAGAATGGAAAATATAGAAACAAAGCTTCAAATGGACAAAAACCTCAATTTTATAGATTTGACAAACCAGAGGATGATTTATATCCAAAAATGATAGAATTATTTTGTAGGAATGACTTTGAACTGCGTGAAATGACAGGGATAACTCCGATTCATATTGATGATGCTGTTTCGAGTTTATCTGCAATTTTGTTAAATGATGAATATTATAAAACTCTACTGGATGGCAAAGTCATTAGAGAAGGACTTTCTGTTCTTAGACCTGAGTATCTTATTTTATTTAAGGCAAAAGCATATCTGGACTTGAAACAGAGAAAAGAAAATGGTGAATCTATTGATTCTAGCGACATAAAAAAACATAAAAAAGATATTTTGAGAATTATTGCCGAGCTTGTGCTTGAAAGAGTAAGTGAATTACCGGTAACAGTGAAACACGACATTACCATGTTTATTGATTCCTTAAACCAAGATCCTTTTGATGGCAATTCGTTGAAAAATTATGGGTTGAAGAATGCTGATGCAATAGAAGCTTTACATAAAATTTTTGATTAGTCGTTTGAAATTCTTCGATTCTCTTTCTTTTTAGCAGCAATCTGCGATGTATTCCTGTTTCCTTGAAGCATTTTGACGATATGGAAAAGCCATTCATCAGCTATAATGAGGCTATGTGGGAGTTCTTTGAGCCGGAACTGCAGAAGAGACTCTATGAGATGGAGAGGGATGATTCCTTTTCTGCAAAGGTACGCAGTGCATTGACAGAGTTGCTTCCGGGAGGCATGAGTACGGCGGATGATGTTGCTGAGAAGCGGCGAAGAACTACCTTCGCAATACAGATATGAGCAGCGATGATATAGCGTTTCTGCTTGGCTATCAGGAGATCAGCTCATTCCTGCGGTCGTTTAACCTGTGGACAGGGATGAGCGTGAGTGAGTATAAGAGACAACAGAAATAAAGGTTGATGAGAATATCTTTTATGGGAGAGTCGTGTAATAGCGGCTCTCTTTGCAAAGTATTACGCGCTTGATCCAAGATGACGGGCTGACTATGAATCTGGGCGTGAATCCGCTTCTGCAGTTTGATCTGGAAGAAAAAAGGCGAATGTATTGACGAGATAATAGAAAATATAATGCTTGTAATTTGTCTCGTTTGGGAATATAATTAATATGTATTTTGCCCCAAATGTGTACTGCACTATGTGGCGGTACACATTTTCCATAAGGGGGGATTTAAAATTGAAAAGAAAAAAAGTAATATTGTTCCTGCTGTTGACGGGCATTGCACTTTTAGCAAGCTGTGGGAAAAAGAGTGTAAAAAAAGAAGAGGCAGAAACAATAAGGGTGTACTTATGGACCACAAATCTGTATGATAAATATGCACCTTATATTCAGTCACAGCTTCCAGATGTGAATATTGAATTTGTAGTTGGCAACAACGATTTGGATTTTTATAAGTTTCTGGATGAAAATGGCGGACTTCCTGATATTATTACGTGCTGTCGTTTCTCACTTCATGATGCAAGTCCGCTTAAGGATAGTCTTATGGATCTTTCCACAACAAATGAGGCAGGTGCTGTCTATAATACATATCTCAATAATTTCATGAACGAGGATGGAAGTGTGAACTGGCTTCCTGTATGTGCGGATGCACATGGATTTGTAGTAAACAAAGGATTGTTTGAAAAGTATGGTATTGAGCTGCCAACAGATTATGACAGCTTTGTTTTGGCATGCCAAAAATTTGAAGAAGCAGGTGTTCGTGGATTTACTGCAGATTATTACTATGATTATACATGTATGGAAACACTGCAGGGACTGTCTGCTTCAGAGCTTACATCTACGGATGGCCGTAAGTGGCGTACTGCTTATAGTGATCCTGCCAACAAAGAGCGTGTTGGTCTGGATGATATTGTCTGGCCACAGGCTTTTGAGCATCTGGAACAGTTTATTAATGACGTGAAATTGGGACAAGATGATCTGGATCTTACTTATGATGATGTAATAAGTATGTATCAAAATGAAGAGCTGGCTATGTATTTTGGAAGTTCATTCATGGTGAAGACGTTTCAGGATCAGGGCATCGACACAGCGTTTTTACCATTCTTTAATCAGGATGGTGAAGAGTGGATCGTGACAACTCCATATTTTCAGATAGCCTTGAATAAGGATTTGGAACAGGATGATTCACGACGCAAAAAAGCAATGAGTGTATTAAAAGAGATGCTGTCAGAGGAAGCGCAAAATCTGATTATTGCGGATGGTCAGGATATGTTAAGCTACAGTCAGAATGTGGATTTTTATCTTACTGAGTATTTAAAAGATATTAAGCCTGTCATTGAAGAAAACCATATGTATATTCGCATTGCATCAAATGATTTCTTCTCTACTTCTAAAGATGTGGTTTCTAAGATGATTGCAGGTGAGTATGATTCAAATCAGGCATATCAGGCCTTCAATGATCAGCTGAAGGAGGAAAAATCGGCTTCTGATGATGTTGTGTTAAAGGTGCAGAATACATATTCAAATTATTTCCATGCTGATGGCGGAAATGAAGCTTATTCAGTTATGGCAAATACGCTGCGAGGTATTTATGGGACAGATGTGCTTATTGCAGCGGGAAACAGTTTTACAGGAAATGTGCTACAGGCTGATTATACTAAAAAAATGGCAGTCAGCATGATTATGCCAAATAATCTTTTTGCTTACAAATGCGAAATAACAGGAGCAAAGCTGAAAGAATTATTGAAAGTTTTTGTGGAAGGCTGCGAGGGCGGATTTATTCCATTTAACCGCGGTTCACTGCCAGTTGTCAGCGGCATTTCTATGGAGGTTAAGGAAAATGGCGATGGCTATACATTGACTAGCGTTAAAAAAGACAAAAAGGCAATCAAAGATGATGATACATTTACAGTGATGTGTCTGGCAACAAAAAAACATATGGAGCCATTTCTTTCATCAGAAGGTGATATGTTCGAAGGTGGAGACACGTTTGTTAAGGATACATGGATCAATTATGTCTTAGGGGATGATGCTGTTTTGGCAGAGACAGAATCATATATCACTTTGAGGTAAGTAGATGGATGAGATAAAATACAGAAAAAAGAAACAGTTCATGAAAACGAGATTGGGAGCATTTGCAGCAGCAATTGTCTTAATAATTGGAATCAGTATGGTGGGCATCCGATATACAAGGTTTGTGTCAAAGACTGTGTATCAGGAAAGTACTTCTCATTTGACAGAGATCTTTCATCAGTCAAATAAAGCATTAAATGAACTTGTCAATAAAAATTTGACATATCTTCATATGTGGAGTGCATATCTACAGAAGGCCTCGACTGAAAATGAAATTTGTGATTACATCAATAAAGTACAGGAAGAAACAGGATTTTCGGGCTTCTATTTTTTATCGTTTGATGGCAATTATAAAACGATAACAGGCGAGACAGGGTATCTTGGATTACAGGGAAATCTTGATGATAAGATCACTCAGAGAAATGATATTATAATGAATGCAGCATTGCCTGGAAAATCACAGATGCTTGTTTTTGCATGTCCTGAAGTTAATGGAATTTATCAGGGGTTTGAATATGACGCCATTGCTGTTGCATATGACAACGCTGATATTGTAAAGGTATTAGATATTTCTGCTTTTCAGGGAAATGCAGGCGGATATGTGGTTCATTCAGATGGACGAGTTGTGATTGATCATGCGCCAGAGTCATGGGAAACAGCATATAATTTCATAGCTGTTTTAAGAGATCACTCTGGGCTTTCAGAAGATGAGATCATGACATTTTCAGAGGAGCTTAAGCAGGGACACACAGGCGCTATGCTTGTAAATTTAGAGGGAAGAAATTACTATCTGATTTATGAAAAGGTGAACATTCAGGATTGGGCATTGCTTGGAATTGTTCCAGCTGATATTGTCAATGCCAGTATGAATGAGCTGCAGCGTAGTACGCTTATTATTGTAGGTGCCATGTTGTTTAGCATTGCATCATTCATTATTATAATGATTCTTAGAAGAAGTCAGTTAAATATAAAGAGCAAGAATATACAAATTTTGTATAGGGATGAATTGTTTAAAAAACTTTCGATGAATGTAGATGATGTGTTTTTGATGGCAGATGCTAAGACAGCCAGAGTTGACTATGTTAGTCCGAATGCTGAAAAGCTGCTTGGTATTACAGCGAAACAGATTGAAGATAATATTTATGTTTTGGGAAAGCTTCATCCGCAGGATACAGAGGGACAACGATCTAAACATCTAAGAGGATTACTTGTCAATGAACAGCGTGAGTGGGATTTTGAGTATGTTCATAAAAAAACTGGGGAACAGCGTTGGTTTCATATCATAGCAATGGGCAGTGAGGTAGAGAAAAAACTAAAATGTATCATTGTCATGTCAGATAGAACTGCTGATAAGAAAATGAATCAGGCACTGTCAGATGCTGTCTGCGCAGCTGAAACAGCCAATCGTGCAAAGAGCACATTTCTGTCAAATATGTCTCATGACATAAGAACACCAATGAATGCCATTATAGGTTTTACTACACTTGCTGTAAGCAATATTGAAAACCAGGAAAAGGTAAGGGATTATTTGGGAAAAATCCTTGCATCAAGTAATCATCTACTTTCTTTAATCAATGATATATTGGATATGAGCCGTATTGAAAGCGGCAAGATTCATCTTGAGGAAACTAAGGTTAATTTGTCAGATCTTCTTCATGATTTGAAGATAATTATTAGCGGACAAATTCATGCAAAACAGTTAGAACTTTACATGGATGCAATGGATGTTACAGATGAAGATGTATACTGTGATAAGACAAGATTAAATCAGGTGCTTTTGAATCTGCTCTCAAATGCAATTAAATTTACACCGGCAGGAGGAACAGTTTCTGTTCGCCTAAGACAGTTTCCAAGCACGCAAAAAGATTGTGCTAAATATGAGATTAGGGTCAAGGATAATGGAATTGGTATGAGTCAGGAATTTGCACAGAAAATTTTTGATCCTTTTGAGAGAGAGCGAACATCTACAGTCAGCAAGATTCAGGGTACTGGACTTGGCATGGCTATTTCTAAAAATATCGTGAATATGATGGGCGGTACGATTGAGATTAAGACGCAGAAAAACAAAGGTACAGAATTTATTATCCATTTGATGCTTCGTATTCAGTCTGAGCAGCATCGCGTGGAAAAGATAACAGAGTTAGAAGGTCTTAAGGCATTAGTAGTAGATGATGACTTTAATACATGTGACAGTGTTACAAAGATGCTTGTAAAGGTTGGAATGCGTTCAGAGTGGACTCTTTCAGGCAAGGAGGCTGTTCTTCGTGCAAAACAGTCAATGGAGTTAGGGGATGCTTTTCATGCGTATATTATCGACTGGCGGCTGCCTGATATGAATGGAATTGAAGTTACGCGTCAGATAAGAAGCCTTGGTGATGATACTCCGATTATTATACTGACTGCATATGACTGGTCAGAAATTGAAGTGGAAGCAAAAGCAGCAGGCGTAACTGCGTTCTGTGCGAAGCCGATGTTTGTGTCAGATCTGCGTGAAACCTTAATGACTGCACTTGGCCAGAAAAAAGAACAAAATAATGATGGTATTTTTCCACAGGCAGGTTACAATTTCAAAGACAAGCATATATTGCTTGTTGAAGATAATGAATTAAACAGAGAGATAGCTGTGGAGATTCTTACTGAGTATGGTTTTATTGTTGATACAGCAGAAAATGGAGCTGAGGCGCTAGAGAAGGTAAGTACTTCAAAGCCAGGTACTTACGATTTGGTGTTGATGGATGTGCAGATGCCTATTATGAATGGGTATGAGGCTACGAAACGTATTCGCAAGCTGAAGGATCCTGCAATAGCAAATATTTCAATATTGGCAATGACAGCCAATGCATTCGATGAAGATCGAAAAAAAGCACTCGAATCAGGTATGGATGGCTTTTTGTCAAAGCCAATTGTAATTGAAGAACTTGTTCAGGCACTGAAAAATAAATTTACATTAAAACAGTAGTGAAGAAATAGAGGAGAGTTGATAATGGCTTACAGCAGTACAAAGAAAAAATCATCTGGTATTGTTCAAATAAGCATTTGTATACTTACGGTTATTTTAGTTGTATTGATTATTGCGATGATGATGATTGTATCTAGTATCCAGGGAACGGCTCGTATAGTTAACTATGCAGGTCTTGTTCGTGGTAAGACGCAGCGTATCGTAAAGTTTGAAATTTCTGGAAAACAGGAAGATGATATGATTCAGGAGATTGAGTCATTTATCGATGGATTGAGGAATGGAAACAAAGAGCTGAACTTGGTTCGTCTGGATGATAGTGATTTTCAGGCAAAGATGGAAGAACTGAATGAATACTTTTTGATGTTAAAACAGGAAATTATGCAGGTGCGTGCGTATGGAGCTGATAAAACACAGATTCTTTCAAAGAGTGAACATTTTTTTAAAATTTGTGATGAGGCAACAGGACTGGCAGAGGCGTATTCTCAGCGAAAGGCATCATCATTATCAGTACTTGAAAAATACATAACAGCAGATATTGTTGTGTTGATGCTTCTGATAGGATATGAATTTATTAAAGCTGTGCGATATGCGGCGATGAATCGTGTTTTGCAGAAAAAAGTATATATTGATGGTGCAACAGGGCTTCCTAATAGAAATAAATGTGATGAATTGTTAAGTCAGCCAGATGCTGCACCAGAGGATATAGGTGTGTGCAGCTTTGATTTGAATAATCTTCGCATAATCAATAATAGTATGGGACATGAGGCAGGTGATGAATATATTCATCGTTTCGCCGTCTGTTTACGCGCATCTATGCCGGCAGAACAGTTTGTGGGTAGAGCTGGAGGAGATGAATTTATTGCTGTTACTCATGGAATGGGTAAGGAAGAGATGAAAGCCTGCCTTGCATCAGTAAGAGAGCAAATGGCAGAAGAATCTAAGTCATATCCAGATATTCCACTAAGTTATGCAGTGGGCTTTGCACTTGCGAGCGATTTTCCTGAAAGTACAATGCAGGAGCTTTTTAATTATGCAGATAAAAATATGTATATCAATAAGAATCATGTAAAGCGTGAGGAGGCAGCTGCGCAAAGACAATTGGATTATAAGCTGTTGAAGCTATTGAATATGCATGGAAAAACTTTTACAGATTGTCTGTACTGCGATGTAAAGCTAGATACGTATCGTACAATTCGTGCAAACAACAATTTTTTTCTGGCATCAGATGGAAGTTATTCTGGTGCTGCAGAGCAGATTGTTAAGGAGAAGATAGGAAAACAGAATAAAGATCGCTTTGGTCAATGCCTTAAGATTTCTTATTTGTGTGAAAAGATGCGCACAAAAGAGGACGTTATGGAGCTTAAGTATGATGTAAATGAGCAAGATAGTTACAGCCGCCTGACATTCATTCCAGTAGACTGGGATAAAAATGGAATGCTTCATCATTTTCTCTTGGCATTTGAAACTATTCGTCAGGGTGCAAAAAGCCATGCAGATGCAAAGGAACAGCTGACAATTTATTATGAGCAGCTAAAGCAGTCTATTTTGGAAAACGACAGCTACGTAGATGCACTTCTCGAGCCGGCTGATGCCATTTATACGGTAAATCTCACAAATGATATTTTGGAAAGAATCATCCTTTTAGGTAAAAGAAAAAAAGAAAGTTTGAATATGCTTTTCGATTATCCGTTGCCTGGTTCATATAGGGATTATTGCAGTGAGTGTAAAAGAATAGTCACGCAGGAAACTCTTGGAAGCTATCGTATGGCAGATGATTGTGAAAAACTGTTAAAGCGTTTTGATGAGGGCGAAAAATGTTTGTCGGTTGAATTTTGTATTTATGGAGAGAATGACATTGTTTACTGGGTACAAAAAACTATTTTGATGACGCAGACAGTTGTATTTGACGAAGAAACAAGGAATGAGATTTATGTTGTCCACGCAATTGTTCTCTTGCAGGATACTACCCAGCTGCATGAGCGCGATGAGCAGGAGCACGCAAGATTGCAGGCGGCTTTTGATGAAATGCGCGTGGCAAACCGCACAAAAACACAGTTTTTGGCGCGCATGAGTCACGACATTCGTACACCGCTTAATGGAATTATTGGTCTTTTAAAGATTGATGAGGAACATTTTGATGATAAAGAGCTTGTGAGGGAAAATCATGAAAAAATGAAAGTTGTAGCAGGCCATTTACTCTCATTGATTAACGATATACTGCAGATGAGTAAGCTTGAGGAAGGCAATATTGCTTTGAAGCATGAACAGATTTGTTTGCAGGAATTGATGAATGATATTGAAACAATCACTATATCCCGTGCAGCGAGTGAAGGAATTAAATGGGAGTATGAGAAGAAAAAAACAGATTTTGTGTATCCTTATATTTACGGAAGCCCTCTTCATATTCGCCAGATCTTTTTAAATATTTACGGAAACTGTATCAAATATAACAGGCAAAATGGAAGTATAACGACATCCATAGAATCACTTGGAGATAAGGATGGAATTTGTACATACAGATGGACTATTTCAGATAACGGCATGGGTATGAGCAAGGAGTTTTTGTCTCATATTTTTGAACCATTTGCACAGGAAAAAAATGATGCAAGAAGCATTTATCAGGGAACAGGGCTTGGAATGGCAATTGTAAAGGAACTGATTAATCAGATGAAAGGAACAATTGAAATTTCAAGTGAAGTGGGAGTCGGTTCAACCTTTGTTATTACAATTCCATTTGAGATAGCCCCGCCACCACAAAAGCTGCAGAAAAAAGAGTCGACTGGCAGTATTGAGGGTATGAAGCTATTGATGGCAGAGGATAATGAACTAAATGCTGAAATTGCGATAACGCTTCTTACTGACAGAGGTGCTCTTGTAACGAATGTATCAGATGGAAAGCAGGCACTTGATGAGTTTATAAAAAATCCGCCTGGAACGTATGATGCAATTTTGATGGATATAATGATGCCTGTTATGGATGGAATTACAGCAACAAAGGCGATTAGAAGTCTCACACGGCCAGATGCAAAGACAATTCCAATTCTTGCAATGACAGCAAATGCATTTGAAGAGGATGCAAAGCAGTGTTTTGCTGCTGGTATGAATGCACATATTGCAAAACCAGTTGATATGGAATTTTTAGAAAAAACTTTACAACGCATTTATGAGCAGTTATAATGATATAGAATTTATTTTAAGAAGTCTAAAGAAGGGGGACTATAAGTGAAAATTAAAAGAAAACAAATGGTAATGCTTGTTCTGCTTGCAGTATTTGCAGCATTACTTGTTGTCACAATAATAACAGGAGGCAAAGAGACAAACGGTGAATATACAAGCATCGCATATGCTACCATTTTTTCACTGCTTCCGCCAGTTATTGCAATTGGTCTTGCACTTTTTACAAAAGAAGTATATACATCACTTCTTGCAGGAATACTTGCAGGTGCATTGCTGTATTCTAATGGAAATCTGGAAACAATGATCAACACCATGTTCTTTCATGAAGAGGGTGGTATGGTGTATAAGCTTGCAAATGCATGGAATGTCGGAATAATTGTGTTTCTTGTTATGCTTGGAATTTTGGTGTCACTGTTAAATAAAGCAGGCGGTTCAGCAGCATTTGGAAAGTGGGCATCAAAGCGTATTAAGACAAGAATCGGTGCACAGATCAGTGTTATGATTCTTGGTGTAATGATCTTTGTTGATGATTATTTCAACTGTCTGACAGTAGGAAGTGTTATGCGTCCTGTGACAGACCGCCACAAGGTATCAAGAGCAAAACTGTCCTATATTATTGATGCGACAGCAGCACCAGTATGCATCATTGCACCAATCAGCTCTTGGGCAGCAGCAGTCACTTCATCTGTTCCATCCGATTCTGGAATCAATGGTTTTGCCGTATTTATTCAGACAATCCCATACAATCTATATGCGATTCTTACACTTGTAATGTTAGTTGCTATCACACTTCTTCGCGTTGATTTTGGACCAATGAAGCGCCACGAGATGAATGCAATTGCAGGTGATTTATTTACTACACCGGGAAGGCCATATGAGGGCAATGAGGAAGAAGTCATTAAGGAAAATTCTCATGTGCTTGATCTGATTCTTCCAGTAGCCGTTTTGATTGCAAGCTGTATTATTTCAATGATTTATACAGGTGGATTTTTTGAAGGTACATCATTTGTGGATGCATTTGCAGGATCGGATGCGTCTGTTGGACTTGTACTTGGCGGTGCTGTGACATTGGCATTTACATTTGTTTACTATATGATGAGAGATGTTCTTACTTTCCAGGAATTTACAGAGTGTATTCCAGATGGATTTAAATCTATGATTGCACCTATTATGATTCTTACTTTGGCATGGACACTGTCAGGTATGACAAATCTTCTTGGTGCGAAGGTATTTGTTGCAGATTTAGTGGAGCATTCAGCACAGGGAATGCAGGGCTTTTTGCCTATGATTATTTTCCTTGTTGCGGCATTTCTTGCATTTGCAACAGGAACATCATGGGGAACTTTCAGTATACTTATTCCTATTGTAATCGGTGTATTTCCGTCTGGTCAGATGATGGCAATCTCAATCGCATCCTGCCTGGCAGGTGCGGTGTGTGGTGATCATTGTTCTCCAATTTCTGATACAACGATTATGGCATCAGCAGGAGGTCATTGTGAGCATGTCAACCATGTAGCAACTCAGATCCCATATGTTGCACTCGTGGCAGCTGTATGTATGGTAGGATATTTTATCATTGGTGTGCTGCAGGCAGTTGGTATGGCACAGCTTTCTCTTATTTCACTTCCGATTTGTATTGTGATTTTAGTAGGAGCACTTTGTGTGATTCGTGCAAAGACAGGTGGAAAAGAGGAAATCTAAGGCTTTTTGTAAAAGTATTTCAAAATAATGTTCTTTTTAATAAAACAGCTCTCTGTGGAAGATATTACATATCGTCAGAGGGCTGTTTTTGATATTTTATTCTAATATAGAGTCGAGAAAGACAAGTAAAGCTTCGCGTTGTTTTGGCGTCAGGCGGTATACCTTTGCAATAAGTGGATCATTCCAAAATTGTCCATTTGTCTGCTCATCAAAAAACTCACGCAGTGAGATATTTAATGCTTCGCAGATATAGGATAGGATTTCGATTGTAGGATTTTTATTCCCTAGTTCAATATCACGCAGATAGCTTTGCGAGATACCAGACAGTGTTGCAAGCTTATTTACAGAATAATTTTTTGCGGTGCGAAAAAAAGTAATGCGTTTTCCAACATTCATAGAATCAGTCCTTTCATATAAGTAGATATGAATCTAGGATATCAGAAAATAAAAATGAAAATTACATATATAGAGATTGACAATATATGCTATAGATATTATTATGACATAAGCAAAAAAATAATTGCTGAAACTAAAGAAAAATTGTGCCATAGACAGTGACTGTCATTCAACGCAGCTATAATATCGTTATAAGAACTATTCAGAGCCATAAAAAAATGCGTTCTGCGAATGGGGTATGAATAGTTACACACTATTGGAACTATGATTTGCACATGAATATATAGGAGGAACGCAAATGGTTCATACAAAAGAAGCTGTTTTGATGTTGGATACGCCATCTGAATCAGGAGAGTCATGCGTACTTGGCAGTACAATTCTTCGCAGTCAGATTGTTAGAGTTCAATTTTGTTCAAAAATGCCATTGGAAGTATGTCAGGAAGAAATGTGGGATGTGTCTGCAGCACATGATCGGAGCATTTTGGCATGGGCAAAGAAGGTCTTTATTTCTTCTAAATTGTTGTATGAATTATATATAGCTTCAGATACCAAAATAAAGCTGCAAAACGCCAGAGGACTGTTTTGGGGATATGAGAATCTCTGTGAAATCAATTTAGATAAATGGATTGATTCAAGCAGTGTGTCTGATATGAGTTATATGTTTTGTGGATGCCACAGCCTGAAAAAATTGGATGTATCAGGACTAGACACATCAAATGCAATCAATATGGAAGGAATGTTTTATTGGTGTAGCAAGATTCAGACATTGAATGTGAGTTTTTTTGACACATCACATGTAATCAATATGAAAAGCATGTTTGATTATTGCAGCAGTTTAAAAAAATTGGATTTAAGTTCATTTTGTACCAAGCATGTAATTGATTTTTCGTCAATGTTTGGAGACTGTATTCAGTTAGAAAAGCTAGTTTTAAGCGGATGGGATACTAAAAGTGCAGTATATATGCGTGGGATGTTTGAAAACTGCAGAAGTCTTCGCATGCTTGACGTATTATCTTTTGACACAAAAAATGTCATCAATATGAGCAATATGTTTGCAGGCTGCGAGAAGTTAAGACATATTGAACTGTCCTCATTTTCGACAGGAGCACTGCAGGACATGAGGGAAATGTTTCACAACTGCAATTGTTTACAGACACTTGATTTATCAGGCTTTGATACAAAAAATGTAACTAACATGTCATATTTATTTTGCGGATGCAGCAAGTTAGCTAAGCTTAATGTTAGCAACTTTGATACAGCAAATGTGATAGATATGAGTAACATGTTTTGTAGATGTGAAAGTCTTACAAGTATTGATGTAAGCCGCTTTGATACATCACATACAGAGAGTTTTGCAAGAATGTTTCGAGACTGCGTAAAAGTAGAAACACTTGATGTAAGTCATTTTCAGACACAAAGAGCACTTCATATGGAAAATATGTTTTATGGATGTAAGTGTCTTAAATATTTGGATTTACGTGGATTTGACTGCTCAAAGGCGGCAGATTTGTCATATATGTTTTATGGCTGCCAGTCATTAAAGAATGTTTTAACTGCAAAACGACCATCAGATAGAAAACATCGAGCAATTATGATAGAATTATTGGCAGGATGTAAAAAGTTTGCAGAAGAAAAGAAAGGAATGGGGATATGAGAAAGAGTATGCAAGAAAGCAATGAAAACGCAAAAATCAGAAAGAGCGCGCAGAATGCAAACTCTGATTTTAAATATAAGCGTATTTTACAGCTTTACACCAGATTACTTAAAGGTGAGGTGATAAACAAGGCAAAGGAGGCAGCAGCCGCGAATGTCACAGAGCGTTCTATCCAGCGTGATCTTGATGATCTGAGGGCTTTTTTTGATGAGCAGGCAGCAAATGGAAAAGATTCCTATGAGCTTGTATACAGCCGTAAAGAACATGGCTATCTTTTACATACAAAAGAAGCACCGACCTTTACAGACAGTGAAGTGCTGGCTGTTTGCAAAATTCTTTTAGAAAGCCGTGCATTTAGAAAAGACGAGCTTGAGCCTATGCTTCGAAAGCTTATAAATAATGGCGTTCCAAGAGAAAAGCAAAAGGCAATCAAAGAACTGATCTCAAATGAACTCTTTCATTATATAGAGCCACAGCATAGACAGCGCCTTGTTGAAAAATTGTGGGATTTAGGAATGGCAGTAAAAGAACAGCGCATGATGAAGATTTCATATCAGAAGCAGAATGGTGCGATTGTGGAAAGAAAGATTA
>ERZ838516.2486-NODE-2486-length-19345-cov-3.694764_pt1 | contig 19345 bp, 16 predicted proteins | sample MGYA00519910_ERZ838516 | MGnify/ENA primary metagenome ERZ838516 (study PRJEB31850, sample SAMEA3708837) | human gut metagenome | biome: human gut; feature: human-associated habitat; material: faeces | place: China | collected 2014 ... | reverse complement strand
GGAGGAAGTTTCTGAAGAGATTCCAATGCCGGTAGAGGAGGAAGTTTCTGAAGAGATTCCAATGCCGGTAGAGGAGGAAGTTTCTGAAGAGATTCCAATGCCGGTAGAGGAGGAAGTTTCTGAAGAGATTCCAATGCCGGTAGAGGAGGAAGTTTCTGAAGAGGTTCCAATGCCGATCGAGGAGGAAGCTTCTGAAGAGATTCCAATACCGGTAGAGGAGGTTTCCGAAGAGATTCCAATGTCGGTTGCGGAAACTCCTGAAGAGATTCCAGCACCGATCGACGACGGAGGTACTGAAGAGATCTTACAGCCGGCTGGTGATAGTGCGACGATTAATACCAGTGAATTATTAGATAATATCAATTTGTACTCTGATGATGTAAGTGGCGGAGATTCAGCAGAGACGGCAGCGTTAATGAATGACGGAAAATCAGAATCTTCGACTGATGATCAGGCATTAAATATGATGTTAGATGGATTGTTGGATGATCTGGATATGACCGGATCGTTGCAGCAGGAGACGGCATCAAAGGATGAACTGGTAGAAGATCAGGATGCTGAGGCAGCAGATATTTTTGATATGCTTGGTGCTGATTCGGAATCACAGGATGTGTCTATTGATGATCTGCTAGATATTGCGGCACCGGAGGAACATCCGGAAGAGGAGCCAACAGATCAGAAAGGATTGTTTCAGCGTGTCTTTGGTAATGTAATCAACGATGAGATTGCCGAGGAAGAACGAAAAGCACAGGAAGAGGAAGAACAAAAAGCTGCGGAAAAAGCGGAGTTGGCGGAACAGAAAAAGGCAGAAAAAGAGCAGGCAAAGGAAGCAAAAAAAGCAGAAAAAGAAGCGAAGAAAGCAGCAAAAGCCGAAGAAAAAGCTGCAAAAAAAGCGGAAAAAGAAGCCAAAAAGGCCGAGCGAAAAGCACAGCAGGAAGAAGAGGCAGAAGCTGAAAAATATGAAGTTACCGGCAAGCTCAATAAAGTTGGTGTTGCGATCATTGCTATCTTGACCGTTACTTTTCTGGTAGTGGAGATTGCTGGCACAAACATACATGGTTACTCCAGTTCAAAGAAGCAGGCCATGAAATACTTTGAGATGGGTAAGTACGAGCAGGCATACCAAGAGGTGTTAGGAACGAAGGTGAAAGAGAAAGATCCGGATACCTATAATAAGATTCGAACAGTGATGCAGGTACAGAGAGCATTGGATTCTTATCAAAATTATGATGCTATGAATTATTATCCAGATGCCTTAAATGCGCTGATCCGTGGTTTGCAGAGATATGATGCGAATTTAGAGACTGCCAAACAGCTTGAGATCGAGGACGAGGTAGATGGCTGCAAAGAACAGATCGTATCTCTGTTACAATCTGAGTATGGCGTCAGTGAGTCGCAGGCAAGGGAACTGCTAAGCTTAGACAAGGCAGAGTATACCAGTAAAGTTGTTGAGATAGCCATGAAAAAGAATACGGGGAATGAATGATCTTCGTGTGATAGAAAACATAAGAAATGAAAAACAGCGTTTTCAAAAAATTTGAAAACGCTGATTTTTATTTTATAGGGAACTTTTTATTATAGCATGCGGGAATACGATCATTCCGTTTCTGTTGTAGCAGCACCCTCATAAACGGCTTCATTGGTTAATTCAATGCCAAGCTTTTTGAAAGTGTTGATATCGATTGATGACAAGATCGCGGAAACATGAAGCTGACATCCGGACAATTTTGGGAGCTGTTCTAATGCCAGTTTGGCTTTCGGATCCGATACAGCGCACATTGAAAGCGCAATAAGTACTTCATCGGTATGCAGGCGTGGATTCTTGCTGCCAAGATAACCGGTCTTAAGGTGCTGGATCGGTTCAATAAAGGAAGGGGATATCAGATGTTCATTATCATCAATCTTTCCTAATACTTTGATCGCATTTAACAGTACAGCGGACGCCGGACCGAGCAGATCAGAAGTAGAACCGGTTACGATGGTTCCATCCGGCAGTTCCATTGCAGCAGCAGCCGATCCTTTTTGCTTAGCCCGCTTGTTAGCAATCGGAACAACAGCACGATCGTTTACGGATATTTTAGCCTGCTTCATGATGAGTTCCTGTTTGTATATTTCGTCACCCGATGCCTCATCTTTGATATAGCGGTTGAGCGACTGGTAATAGCGGCGAATGATCTCTTGCTTTGACGCCTCCTTACAGACTTCGTCATCAATAATACAGTTGCCTGCCATATTGACGCCCATATCTGTTGGAGACTTGTATGGACAGTATCCATAGATGCGTTCAAACATGGCGGCGAGCACCGGATAAATTTCAATGTCGCGGTTATAATTTACCGTAGTTTCACCATATGCTTCCAAATGAAATGGGTCGATCATATTAACATCATTCAGATCAGCAGTTGCGGCCTCATAGGCTAAATTGACCGGATGCTTCAAAGGAATATTCCAAATTGGGAATGTCTCAAACTTTGCATAACCGGCCTTGATACCGTTTTTGTTTTCATGGTATAGCTGAGAAAGGCAGGTTGCCATCTTGCCGCTTCCCGGTCCCGGTGCAGTAACAATGACAAGCGGTCTGGTTGTTTTAATATAATCGTTTTTGCCATAGCCGTCATCACTTACGATCTTGTCGATATTGTTTGGATAGCCATCGATAGTATAGTGGTGATAAACCTGGATACCGATGGATTCTAATTTTTTTTGAAACAGATTTGCGGATGGCTGTCCGGCGTAACGGGTGATAACTACGCTGCTGACATAAAGTCCTTTCTTTTTGTATACATCGATCAGACGTAATACATCCTGATCGTAGGTAATTCCGAGATCATGTCTGATCTTGTTACGCTCAATATCTGATGCATTGATCGAAATGATCATTTCAGCCTGATCGGCAAGTTGTAAAAGCATTTGTAATTTACTGTCCGGTGCAAAGCCCGGAAGTACGCGTGATGCATGATAATCGTCAAATAATTTGCCGCCAAACTCTAAGTACAGCTTATCGCCAAATTGAGAAATGCGCTCTCTAATATGTGCAGACTGCATGGATAAGTATTTATCATTATCAAAGCCAATTTGTTTCATTGAAAATCTCCTTTTTCTTGTAATAACACGAACGTTCCCATCAACATTCGGTAAAAAATAACCCCACAATAAGGATACCATAAACGGATATAAAATGACAGGGGGAAAGGAAAGATTGTGTTTTATTTTTAATAACAGATATGTTATGCTTGGCCTAGGAGATAAGAGAAGGGGAATACGTAAAATAAGGCATTCAAAGTATTTTACATATGGTAGTTTTAAACCTATGGTGTAAGAATGATAGGTAAAGGACTATCAGATGATTACGGGCTTAGTTGGTGTATGGATCTTGCCAGAGAACGAGACGATGCGTACGAGAAGTATTCGTGTTTCTTCGATTAATCCAAAGTACAGGTCGCAAAATGGTGCGTTATACAATAAGAAAATGACGACACTTATCTGTTATCCGATGAGTAAGAAGGGCAGTACCTTTGTTGTACCGGATACAGTTCGCAAGACGGCACCATTATCCTTCCGAGGTAATTATTATTTAGAAAAGGTTGTTTTACCGAAAAATTTACGAAAACTAGGCAGAGGAAGTTTTCTGAAAAGTGCTATTTCGGAGTGGAGATGTGATGGTGGTGTGAAAAAGTATGAGAAGAGTGCTTTTAATTATATTGATGCGGCCGATGGGTATGCGATCGATATGAATACACTCACGAAATTGTATCAAGAGCTGCTTGTACCGATGGGGACGGAAGTTACGTTCAAAAGTGAGATGCAAAAGTGGATTGGCATGTTTTGGCAAAAAGGACAGACTGTCACGAAGAGCAGAGAGGATGTGAAGCCGAAAGGGATTACTGATGCATGTACGGAGTATGATATTGTGTATCATACCGGTGAATTTATGACCAACAAGTACAGCATGGTATGGAAGAAAATGAAATTATATGTGGATGAGTCAGATACGATTCGTGGACGTGTAATAGAGCTCATGGTGGATAATGTCGACTATTCGGTTACGATCGTGCGAAACAATACGAAAAAAGGATATCGCGAAGACATATCTCTGAAAGCGGCAGATTCTTCCGTGACATATACTTTCAAATTATCGTTGACAAAGGATGAGAAATATCCAACCTTAAAAATTGATGTGTTGGCGGGTAAAGACCGGCTGTTTTTGGCGCAGCTATCACAAAAAGCAGTAGCAAAGGATCAGAAACAATCGTTGCAAAAGCTGCGAACGACAGGAGAAAAAACGATGGAAGCCGCACAAAAGGACAGAGACAAAACCAATGGTAAAGATGGAATGGAGAAGTATTTTTGGTTATATGGTAACAAGAAGAATACAGATGGAATGACATTGACGCATTATCTTTATGGTGTGGACATACCGGCGTTTTTGAACAAAATAAAAGAAAATTGTGGGGTTGATCTGACTCAATTAGCACAAAAATTTGATGATTATTAATTTTGGGTATTACATATTTAGAAATAATATGTTATAATTTCACAGCATTATATGGTTTTTATTGGAAACGCACAATCCTCCGGGATGATAACGAACAACACATGACAATAGTTATCATTTTAGGAGGATTTTTTTATGCCAAAAAACAAATTTCAAGATGTCGTATTCACAGCCATTATGGCAACGGTCATGGTGTACGGGATGGTCGTTTACAATGTAGCGTTAAACATGGGAAAAGTAACCGGAGAGACTTTTCTTGCAGCAGTTCATGAACTGCCGATCATGGTGCCGGTCGCATTTATCTTAGAATTTTTTATTGTCGGAAAGATTGCGAAAGCACTTGCTTTTACGGTTGTGACACCGGACGACAGACCGCAGATCATCACCTACGCGATCTCTATTTGCATCTGTTGTATCATGTGTCCGCTCATGAGCCTTGTGGCAACTTTGTTGTTTAAGGAAACGAAAACCTTTGGTACTTGGATTCAAACATGGGCGATGAATTTCCTGGTGGCAATCTGTTATCAAATGTTTTATTGCGGACCGTTAGTTCGTTTGATCTTCCGCACCATTTTTGAGAGAAAAGGAAGCAAGGCAACAGAGCAGTCAGATGCCCCAAAAGCATAGATGGTGATACAATATAAGCAATAGACATAATTGGAAATAGAGTATTATAATAAATGTGCAGGAGAAATAAAACTTCCTGCACATTTTTAACTTTATGGGAAACTGCTTATAATGTGGTGCTATGCCACTAAGAATTGTTTTAGCGATTCTTGCAGAACTACATTTGTTTATGTTTAAGAAATGAGGTGTTATTTTATGGCAAAAAAGTTAGTTGCTTATTTTAGCGCAAGCGGAACAACAAAGAAAACAGCAGAAATGATCGCAGAGGCAGGCGATTTTGATCTGTGCGAGATCGCACCAAAGGTTCCATATACGAAAGCGGATCTCAACTGGATGGACAAAAAATCACGAAGCAGTGTAGAGATGGCTGACAAATCAATCAGACCGGAAATCGCAGATTCTAATGTGGATGTATCTGCTTATGATGAGATTATTTTGGGATTCCCGATTTGGTGGTATGTTGCACCAACTATCGTGAATACATTTTTGGAGAAATATGATCTGAGCGGCAAAAAGATTGTATTATTTGCAACATCTGGTGGCAGCGGATTTGGCAACACGGTCAGTGAGTTACAGCCATCGGCTCCTAATGCGCAGATCGTGGAAGGAAAACTCTTAAATCGTATGTCTAAACAGGAGATTAGCGAGTGGGTAAAAAGTTTGTAATTGTATTTCAGGCGAAGTTTTAGATTATGAAAAATTAATAGATTTGTTAAGGAGAGATGAAGAACGATGATTCGTACATTTAAGACACATGAAGTGCGTACGCAGGAAGAACTGACAGGGAGTTTATGGGAATTTGAGCCATGCGAGGGGGATTATGCAGGAACAAAGTTTCAGATGGCAACACCGGGATGCTTTGAAACAAATCCACTTTTTGCAAATTACCGTGGAGAAGCCTATTTTCGTAAAAAAATTACTGCTGGTGGAAATATCCGTATTGAGTGTAAAGGAGTGAGCCATACAGCGACAGTGCTGTTAGATGGGGAACAGATTGCACAGCATTATAATGCTTATACACCATTTTCTGTTATTAAGAAAGATTTGACAGAGGGAACCCATTTGTTGGAAATTAAGGTGGATAATCGTTTTACGGAGAAGAGTGCATTGCATATTCCGAATGATTATATGTCATATGGTGGAGTATCGCGTCCGGTGGTGTTGGAGAAAATTGGTGCCTTATATTTTGAATATGTACATGTTAAAACATATCATAAAAATGGGAAATGGACAGCCGGCGTGAAAGTCGCGGTCCATATTTTGGATCAAAAGAGGCTTGCTGGCGAGAATGTGGTGATCTCACTTCAAATAGGAGAAGTAATCTATGATTGGCAGTTGCTGTCCGATAAGGGGGACAGACAGATATTGTCTACGGAAATTATATTTGAAGATGTGCAGGAATGGAGTCCGGATTCTCCCAAATTATATGAGGTAAAGCTACAGGCAAAAGTAGGAGAAATTGTGATGGATGACTTAATAGACCGTTTTGGCTTTCGGGAAATTAAGGTGCAGGGAAAAGAAATTTTATTAAATGAAAAGAAATTTCGCATCAAGGGAGTATGCAGACATGAAGATCATCCAGACTATGGATGTGCATTGCCATATGCAGCAATTTGTCATGATCTTATGTTAATTCAACAAATGGGCGCCAATTCGATTCGCACGGTGCACTATCCGAATGATGAGATATTTTTGGACTTGTGTGATGAACTGGGTATTTTGGTTTGGGAAGAGAATCATGCAAGAGGAATAGAGGAATCAGAAATGCGTCATCCTCTTTTTGAGACGCAGGCAGAAAATGTTATCAGGGAAATGATAATGAACCATTATAATCATCCAAGTATCTATATTTGGGGCATACTAAATGAATGTGCCAGCGAAACAGAGTTCGGAAGATCATGCTATCAAAAACAATTTGCACTGATCAGGCAGTTAGATGCTACAAGAACCTGTACTTTTGCAAGCTGCAAATTTTTTCAGGACATTTGTTTTGATCTGCCGGATGTGATCTCATGTAATATATATCCAAGATGGTATGTAGACAAGCCGGTGCAGCAGTATTTGGCGGAAGTTTGTGATTGGATTAAAGAGGATGGAAAAGGAAAAGATAAACCGTTTATTGTGTCGGAGATTGGGGCAGGAGCGCTATATGGCTGTCACAATTCTTATCATGGAAAATGGACGGAAGAATATCAGGCAGAAGCTTTGGCGGAGCAGTTGACAACGTGTTTAGAATCTTCAGAGTGTATGGGCGTTTATATTTGGCAGTTTTGTGATGTGCGTGTCAGCTCTGAGTGGTTTGCCGGAAGACCGCGAGAGATGAATAATAAAGGAATCGTAGATGAATATCGAAGACCAAAATTGGCATATGAAAAGGTGAAGGAAATATTTCAAAAATACTAAAGTTGATTATAGCAGAAGGTTACATATGCCCTACTGATGAAGTGGGGCATTTGCGGTGTTGCAAATGTTAAGGTGTGCACGATATGATTGCATAAAACGATTATAAATGTTAAACTATAAGAGATAATATTTTGTCTATTATTGTATACAACACAACAAAATAGATAAAATATTATCCATATCATTTAAAATACAAATTGTAATCCACATGTTAAGGAAAACTGTATGGAGGATTGATGTCGTATGAGAGGATTAGTATGGGAAACCGCTGAAGAACTGGATTTGAAATTAGCGCAGCGGGTGAGAAATATCCGTCGGAGACGGTCGATATCCCAGAAAAAATTAGCGGATATGAGTGGGGTTAGTTATGGATCAATCAAGCGTTTTGAAACAACGGGACAAATATCTCTGGTTAGCCTTACAAAATTAGCTATGGCATTGGATATTGCGGGCGATCTGCGGAATGCGTTTACACAGATTCCGTATCAAGATATTCAGGAGGTTATCAATGAAAACAAATAAAAGTATAAATGTTTTATGGGATGATTGTCTTGTAGGAGTATTAGCAATGACACCGGATCGGAGTGTTGCATTTCAATATAGTGATCAATGGATAGAACGGGGGATATCGATCAGTCCGTTTTCTTTGCCGGTAAGCAGTAAGGTGTATGTGCCGGAAAAAACATATTTTGACGGATTGTTTGGCATATTTGCAGACAGTCTTCCGGATGCTTGGGGAAGACTTTTGCTAAATCGGCTTCTTCAGCAGAAAGGCAAGAGTCCAGATAGTTATACGGTATTAGACAGATTGGCAATAGTGGGAAATTCAGGAATGGGAAAGCTTGTTTATGAACCGCAGATAGAGATCACTCAGGAAAAAAGAATGGATGATCTGGATGAATTAGCAGGGCAGTGTCAAAAAATATTGAATACCGAATATTCTGACAAACTGGATGAATTATATCAGTTGGGCGGAACAAGTGGTGGTGCTCGTCCAAAGATTATGACGGAGTATCAGGGAAAGGATTGGATCATTAAATTTCCGGCTCATGTGGATGGAAAAAATATAGGCAGACAGGAGTACGAGTATTCGTTGTGCGCTAGGGAATGTGGGATTACCATGAGTGAGACAAAATTGTTTCCGTCAGAGAATTGCGATGGATATTTTGGGATACAGCGATTTGATCGGGAGAAAGTTGATGGAAAAATTAAGAGAGTGCATGTGGCAACGGCTGCAGCTTTGTTGGAATTGGATTTTGAACAACCAAGTCTGGATTATCATAGCCTGATGAAGTTGACGCAGCTTTTGACTGCAGATGATCATGAGCAGAGAGAGCAGATGTATCGTCGTATGTGTTTCAATGTGTTTGCACATAACAGGGATGACCATTCTAAAAATTTTTCCTTTTTATTTGATGAGGAATCAGATCGTTGGAAATTAAGTCCTGCTTATGATCTCACATATAGCACTACTCACTTTGGCGAACACACGACAACCGTGGATGGCAATGGAAAAGATCCGGGACTTAAGGAACTTGTCAGGGTAGGAGTACAGGCGGGAATGTCAAAGGATAGTTGTGAAGAGATTGCGCAGAATGTACAAAAATGTGTACAACAAATGTTGGGAGAATATATTTCCACACCATAATTGCTGCAGTTTGCAATTACGCTAAAATGTGGTATCTTAGAGATACAAGATTGGACAGACAAGGAGATAAGTTACGATGCAGATTTCCAGTAGATTTACGATCGCAATTCATATATTTGCTTGCATTGATTATTTTGGAGAAGATTACAAGCTGACTAGCGACTTTTTGGCGGGCAGTGTAAATGTCAATCCGGTGGTTATTCGACGATTACTGCAACAGTTGAAGGCAGCAGGCTTGATCAATGTGGCGCGTGGCAGTGGTGGAACGACTTTAGCAAAACCGTTGAAGGATATTTCATTACTTGATGTTTATCAGGCGGTAGAGTGCGTAGAAAATGGGGAATTGTTCCATTTTCATGACAATCCGAATCCGGCGTGTCCGGTCGGGCGTAATATTCATCATGCGCTTGATGATAAATTGGATCGGATCCAAAAAGCGATGGAAGACGAGATGCGCCGTATTACTTTGGCAGAGGTGGTCAAAGATACAAGAAAATCTATCGTAGGGGAGCATAGAGAGTAACAGATCAAAATGTACTTTTTGTCCCCTTTTAGTTTATAATCTTATAGTTTATGTTGCATTTCTTGGCATAGTTTAACACTTGCGAGTTGCTTTTCACATACAGGGTTACATGTTTGCAATCCTCGAAAAGTCTTTTGTAATGGAGCTTAAGTTTTTTGTCTGAAATAATTACGGTTTGCAGACGGTTACATAAACGGAATGCGGAATCGCTCATGCTTTTGGTCCCTTTGGGAACGCGGTAAGTGGTAGAAATCCGTCCTCTTGGATAAAGCAATAGTCTTTTTTGTTGTTTATCGTATAGAATGCCATCAATACTTTCTAAATATGGATTACTTTTCGCAACTTTTATTTTTTGCAATTTTTTACTTAACAATGACGACGAATCGTCAAAAATATTTTCATCGCCGAAGGTCATTTGATATCCACGAAAATTTTTTCCAAAAGAAACGGATTCTAATGAATCACATCCTTCAAAAAAGTATTTACTGATGTACTTAATGCGGTTTGGCATTTGAAAGGTTCTCAAACTTTTGCAATTTTGAATAGGGCTTGATCCGGGATTATTTGGATAATTTTCCATAGAATTGCAGTTTGAACCGCTTTCAAATTTAATATCATATAAATTAGTGCAATTTTCAAAGGCTCCACCGCCAATTTTGACAACAGAAGCCGGGATAGTTATTTGTTGTAGGCGTTTGCAATCTTTCAATGCAAAATCTCCGATTTTTTTGACGCTATTTGGAATAGTTATTTTTGTTAAAGACTGGAAGGAAGCAAATGCAGCAGAATTAATCGTTGTAATGCCCTCTTTGATAATGATCTTTTCGGTTTTGGTAATTAGTTCGTTTGCCGCATGTCGACCTTTTGCCGTAGAATCTAACGAAAAACTTCCAATGTTATATCGCTGTCCATCATCCATATCCATTTGTGAGTCTGCATCAATAATTGCTGCATTTTCACTGTTGGTGCCTCCGTTTCCGGTTATGATCAGAGTGTGTGTCTTGCGGTTATATTTCCACAACGAAGAATCAGTTGCCTGTATACGAATGTACTTTTTGGTGATTTTGGTTTGTGGTGCCGGGGTATCGTTTGGCATAGTTGGTTCTGCAGAAGCTTTATTTGCAGCGGTAGCTGTAATCTTTGGAGTTGGCTGATGTTTAGATGTCATGGCAAGTTTTTTGCTTGACTGCGTGGGCGCAGCGAGAATTGCATACAGCATTCCGCCTAAAAGCAATAAAATAGTTATGGATAATACTAATGGAAAAGCAATCTGTTGTTTCATTATTTTCCCCTCCTCGCTGCCAGATAGTTTTTATGAACTACACAGCATTCTTCTTATATCGAACTTCAATATGGTGTTTTCTTAATTTTCACTATACTAGACAAGAGAATGGGCGTCAATCAATATTTTATAATAAAATTTGATGGAGATCGTTGGAAGACTGTGAATACAGTGGTGCAGACGGTCTTGTTTCACTGCGCCTGTTCCATTCGCTTTAACTCCGGTAAAACAATAGAGAGCATGGTAATAAAGCAGATGCCGCCACCGATAATATTGGAGACAGGTTCTGCAAGAAATACGCCATCTGTTCCCATATGGAAGGCAAATGGCATCAGATAGGTTAATGGCACTACGATAATTACTTTACGAAGCAGGGAGAAAAATATTGCCTGCTTCTTTTTATTCAGTGATTTGAACACAGTCTGTCCTACGTATTGCAGATCCATAAAGATAAAAGCAGCAAAATATTGCTTGAGTGCGGGGATAGAGTCCTGTACTAAATTATGGTCAGAGCTGAACACACGGATCAGTGTCCCAGGAACGAGGATGATGAGACTCCACATGACAGCGGTATAACTCAGTATCATGATGCCCATTACCAGTCCTGATTTACGGACACGAGACGGGCGTCTGGCTCCGTAATTGTAGCTTAGTATAGGAGAGGCGCCTTCGTTGATCGCATAGATAGGAGTTTCCACGAGTTGGCGTACGCTGGATATGATCGTCATGACGGAGATGTAAATATCGCCACCTGTGATGGAAAGTACGTGATTACAGCAGATTGATACAAGGCTGTTGGTAAGCTGCATGATAAAACCTGCCGTGCCGAGGCTGACAATATTTTTGGCGTAACCAAAACAGCCGCGAAATTCGTATTTCCGCAGAAGACGTACTTTTAATTCCGCTTTTCGCATCAAAAAATATAAAACAAATGCGGCAGATAGAAATTGCGAGATCACCGTTGCAATAGCGGCACCCTCGACACCCAGTCCAAGCACAAAAATAAATAGGGGATCGAGCAGCAGGTTAGCGGCAGCGCCGACAGCCACAGAGGACATGCCGATCAGGGCATACCCTTGTGCATTGATAAATGGATTCATTCCGACAGCGATCATGGATGGCAGTGTGCCGATCAGATAGATCATTATGTACGGTTGTGCAAAGGGAAGTGCATCCGCAGAAGCACCAAATAACACTAGCAGAGGTCTGGCGGTCAAGAGTCCAACGCTCATGAGGACAATCGCGCCAAAACACAGCATAGTAAAGGAAGTATTCATAATCCGACCTGCCTTGTGTTCCTCTTTCTGACCGCGGTAGATCGAGAAGAGAGGGGCACCTCCACCGCCAAACAGATTGGCGAACGCTGTGATGATCGTAATTACCGGGAAACAAAGTCCGACAGCCCCAAGTGCTCTTGTTCCAACGTCCGGGATTCTTGAAATATAAATGCGGTCCACTATGTTGTACAGTAGGTTCAGTATCTGGGCGATCAGCATCGGAAGAGCAGCACCCAGTATGTTTCCGGTAACCGTTCCGTTTTCGAAGTCTATTCGTTTCATAAAAATCAGTCCTATATCATGTAAAGTTTCAATATTAAGTATAACAACTGCTTGCTCAGATGTAAAATGTTTCAATGCCTAGGAGCAAATAATATCGACAACAACCCATGGTTGTGGTACACTTACAAAAACGACTACAGAGGTGAGACGACTATGATTACTATTATTGACTACGATGCGGGCAACCTTCGCAGCGTGGAAAATGCACTGCAATTTTTGGGAGAAGAGGCAAAGATCACACGAGATCCACAGGAAATCCTGAAAGCGGATAAGGTCATTCTTCCGGGTGTAGGTGCGTTTGGCGATGCGATGGAAAAACTACATAAATACAATTTGGTATCTGTGATTCGTGAGGTAAATGAAAAACAGATTCCGTTTCTGGGCATCTGCTTAGGACTGCAGTTGCTTTTTGAGGAAAGCGACGAGACGCCGGGCGTAAAAGGACTTGGTGTATTGCCGGGCAAGATCAAGGCAATTCCGCCGAAAAAAGGCTTCAAGATTCCACATATGGGGTGGAATTCTATTCAGATCAAAGAGGGAGCAAGACTGTTTCAGGGGATCCCACAGGATGCATATGTATATTTTGTTCATTCCTATTATTTACAGGCTGCAAGAGAGGAAGACGTGGCGGCAACAACCGAATATATCGTACCGATCCATGCTTCGGTAGAAAGCGGCAACACATTTGCGTGCCAGTTTCACCCGGAGAAGAGTGGAGATATTGGATTACAGATATTGAAGAACTTTTGCAACCTTTAACAGAATGGAGAGGCGATAATTATGTTTACCAAGAGAATTATTCCATGTTTGGATGTAAATAATGGACGCGTGGTCAAGGGAGTTAATTTTGTGGATCTGAAAGATGCGGGAGATCCGGTTATCGTTGGAGCAGCATACGGACAGGCTGGTGCGGATGAGCTTGTCTTTTTGGATATTACGGCATCCTCGGATGCCAGAGCAACAAAGCTTGATATGGTACGCCGTGTTGCAGAAACCGTCTTTATTCCGTTTACGGTTGGCGGCGGGATCCGTACCGTTGAAGACTTTCGTCAGGTGCTCAGAGAGGGAGCGGATAAGGTGTCGGTCAATTCGGCCGCGATCGCCAATCCAACCTTGATCTCAGAGGCAGCACTAAAGTTTGGCAGCCAGTGCGTGGTTGTGGCAATTGATGCCAAGAGAAGACCGGATGGTGGCTGGAATATTTATAAAAACGGTGGCAGAGTTGATATGGGCATTGATGCGGTAGAATGGGCGATGAAGGCAGACAAGTTAGGTGCCGGAGAGATCCTGCTTACCAGCATGGATTGCGATGGAACGAAAGATGGCTATGATCTGGAGTTGACCAAGATCATTTCGGATAATGTATCAATTCCGGTAATCGCATCGGGCGGTGCGGGCAAGTTAGAGCATTTTCGCGATGCCTTTACGGAAGCGGGAGCAGATGCGGTATTAGCGGCTTCGTTATTTCATTATAAAGAGCTGGAGATCAGAGAAGTGAAGGAATATTTACGAGATCAGGGCATTAGTGTTCGATTGTAGGAAGAGCATAGAATGGAGAGTACCAATGGCAATGATAACCAATGACTGGCTTGATGCGGTAAAGCCGGAATTTAGCAAGGAATATTATAAAGACCTGTTTTGTTTTGTGAAAGACGAATATAGCAAGTGTGTTGTGTATCCGCCTGCAGATGACATTTTTAATGCGTTCCATTTTACGCCTCTTTCCAAAGTGAAAGTTCTAATATTAGGACAGGATCCATATCATAATGTGCACCAGGCACATGGACTTAGTTTTTCGGTGCCACAGGATCAGCGGGAGATACCACCGTCGCTGCAAAATATATATAAAGAATTGCACAATGATCTGGGCTGTGATATCCCGGACAACGGTTACTTAAAGAAGTGGGCGGATCAGGGAGTACTATTGTTAAACACAGTGTTGACGGTACGGGCTCATCAGGCAGGTTCCCATCAGGGCAAAGGCTGGGAACAGTTTACAGATGCAGTTATTCAGGCAGTTAATGCACAGGATCGGCCGATCGTTTATATGCTTTGGGGCAGACCGGCACAGAGCAAGATCCCGATGTTGACCAATCCGAAACATTTAGTACTGAAGGCTCCGCATCCAAGTCCATTGTCTGCATACCGTGGCTTTTTTGGATGCCAACATTTCAGTAAAGCAAATAGTTTCTTAGAGGAGCATGGTATCGCACCGATCGACTGGCAAATTGAAAATTGCCATTGATGTGTGCTATAATGAGCGAGAAACATTACTACCAACAGGACGGGAGGTTCTGGGATTATGAATTTAAGTGACGCAGAGAAGAAGGCAGTAGTTTCTGCAGAGGCACAATTACCGGACGATTTTGTGTTTGGTTTAGATATAGGAACGAGAAGTATCGTGGGGACGGTCGGTTATAGACAGCCTGACGGTCATTTTGTCGTTGTGGCACAGGCCGCAGTGCAGCATGAAACAAGGGCAATGTTAGATGGTCAGATCCATGATATTGGTAAAGTGGCAGATACGATCCGTTCTGTGAGTGATCAATTGGAACAGTTGACGGGCAAGAAGTTAAATAATGTATGTATTGCTGCTGCCGGTCGTGTATTAAAGACAGTAGAGCAGGAAGCGGAAGTTACCTTTACGACAGAGACTGTTGTGACGACAGAACATGTGTATTCGCTTGACATGCTTGCGGTAGAAAAGGCACATGAGACATTGCGGCAGTCTGATAACAGTGGACTCAAATATTATTGTGTCGGTTACTCGGTCATGCGTTATTATCAGAACGATTATCCGATTACGAATTTGGAGGGGCATAAATGCTCTAAAATACGTACAGAGTTGATCGCAACATTTTTACCGGAAGAAGTTGTGGATGGATTGTATGCAGCCGTGGAACGTGCAGGCTTACATGTCGAAAATCTGACGTTAGAGCCAATTGCTGCGATCAATATTGCAATACCGGAACGTTTTCGCTTGTTGAATATTGCATTGGTTGATGTTGGAGCGGGAACTTCTGATATATCGATCACGAAAGATGGCAGTATTATCGCCTATGGCATGATACCTGCGGCGGGTGACGAATTAACAGAATGTATTGCCAAGCATTATTTGGTAGATTTTCAGGAAGCAGATCGCATGAAGTGCGAGAGTACCGAGCAGGAAGAAGTAGAATTTCAGGATATTATGGGACTGCCGATGACAGTAAAGTCTTCAGATATTGCAGAGGTTGTTCGAGAAAATGTGCAATCGATCACAAAACAGGTTGCAGAGAAGATCATAGAATTAAATGGAGATAAGTCAGTAAGTGCTGTGTTTGTTGTCGGAGGCGGCGGTAAGATCACAGGATTTACGGAATGTCTGGCAGAGTATTTGGGCGTGGCAAAAGAAAGGGTTGCATTGCGTGGTTCGGAAGTGCTTCGTGAGGTTACGTTTCTGCGCCAGGATTTAGAGATAGATTCTCTGCTGGTTACACCGATCGGTATATGTATGAATTATTATGAGCAACGTAATAATTTTGTGTTCGTCTCTGTGAATGGGGAGCGTATTAAGCTTTATGATAAGGGAAATCTTACGGTTTTAGATGCTGCGCTTCAAAAAGGGCTTACGAATGATAAGGTATTTCCACAGCGAGGCGATGCAGTTGCCTATTATGTACAGGGAAACTTACGTATGCAGCGGGGAGAGCCGGGAGAATCTGCGGTTATCCGCGTGAATGGAGAGGAAGCTTCCATTGCAACGCCAATTCATCAAAATGATGTGATAGAAATTGAAGTATCGACGAAGGGAAAGCCGGGAAGCATAGAGATACAAGCATTGCCGGAGTACAAGAGTGCGATTTCTTTCTATGTCAATGGCACCAAGGTCGACTGTCCTTGCTTTGTCTCTGCAAACGGGCAATTGGTATCTGCGTATTATGAAATTCAAAATGAAGATAAGATTGAGATATTGCCATATTACACATTGGAACAGGTGTTAGACTTTATGGATATTGCTGCGGAGGGGGAAGTACTTGTCAATCATGTTCCGGCAAATCTGCAGACAAAGGTATATGAGAATTTCTCGGTAGATTGCCAAATAACGGACAAGTTTCATGAGACGGAAGCTGCGCCGCAGGAATCCATGGGCAGCAGTGATATGACAGCTATAGAACGATCGCACGAACCGATGTCTGTCGGAGATACGACAGATGAAAGTCAATCGTCAGAAACGGTAAACACAGAGAATATCACAGATGAGCAGAAGAGTCAGAGCTTTGATCCGGAGAAAGATTTTGCAATCACGGTGAACGGCGAACCTTATGCGTTGCGTGGAAAGACACATTATATATTAGTGGATGTGTTAGATATTTACCCGATTGACACCAGTAAGGCGCATGGCGATTATATGGAGATTAAGATAAATGGTATGGATGCAGAATTCAGCCAGCCTTTAGCAGAACACGATGCCGTTATCCTGCGCTGGGTTACCCGTTAGGACTTTAGTAACTCTGGGCGTAAAGTATGCGGTGGAGAAAGGAATGTAGTAATATCATGAAAGTTTGCAGTATAGCCAGCGGAAGCAGTGGAAACTGTATTTATGTCGGCACAGAGAAACATATTGATAGATGCCGGCATTAGCCGGAAAAGAATTGTGGAGGGACTACACAGTATTGGCGTCGAACCGGAGCAGTTAGACGGCATTTTTGTGACACATGAGCATTCAGATCATATTCAAGGAATACCCATGATGGCAAAGCAATTTGAAGTGCCGATCTATGCAACGGGAGGCACATTAGATCAAATCTGTGAAAAGGATAAAAAAAATGTCATAAAAAGAGAAAATCTATTTCAACTTTATGCAGATCAACCGGTAGGAATGGGTGATATGCAGATCATGCCATACAAAATGTCACATGATGCTGCTGATCCGGTATGTTATACTGTGGAAGCAGACGGGCAAAAGGTCAGCATGGCAACCGATCTGGGGGTGTACGATGACTACATTGTAGATCATTTAGAGGACAGCGATGTGTTGCTGATTGAAGCAAATCACGACATCAGTATGTTGGAGGCAGGACATTATCCGTATCCGCTCAAGCGTCGTATTTTGGGAGAATGGGGACATTTGTCCAATGAGGACTCCGGACGGCTGTTATGCAGTTTGATGGGGGATCATTTGAAATATGCATTTTTGGCACATTTATCCAAAGAGAACAATTATCCGGCATTGGCATATGAAGCAGTACGATGCCAGATATGGGAGGAAATGGGCTCTAAAGAAGTTCCATTTCAGTTACAAGTAGCCGAGAGGGACAAGCCATCACAGCTTGTTACAATATAAAAAGACATACAGATCATGTATGGAAATGGAGGACATCATGAAAAAAACAGTAGTAACCGTAGTAGGTAAAGATAGCGTAGGGATCATTGCAAAGGTATGCACATATCTGGCAAACAACACCATTAATATTTTGGATATCTCACAGACGATCGTGGGTGGCTTTTTTAATATGATGATGATTGTAGATCTGGAAGACTGCGCCAAAGAATTTGGTGTCGTTGTTGATGAATTAGAGCAGATCGGGGAAGAAATGGGCTGCGTTATCAAGGCACAGCGTGAAGATATTTTTGACAAAATGCATCGTATTTAATGACAGAAATGGAGGATACTATGATTAACATACATGAGGTTTTAGAAACCAATGATATGATAGAAAAAGAAAATCTGGATGTGCGTACGATTACCATTGGTATCAGCCTTTTAGATTGTATGGATTCGGATCTGGATCAGTTAAATACCAACATCTACAATAAGATCACGACCGTAGCAAAGGATCTGGTCAAAGTCGGTAAGGAGATCGAGAACGATTATTGCATTCCGATCGTAAACAAGCGTATTTCCGTTACCCCGATCGCACTGGTTGGTTCCGCAGCATGTAAGAGCCCGGAAGATTATGTGACGATCGCAAAGACCTTGGATCGCGCGGCAAAGACCGTGGGCGTGAACTTTATCGGTGGCTATTCCGCACTGGTATCCAAGGGGATGACGCCTGCAGAGGAAAATATGATCCGTTCTATTCCACAGGCATTGGCATGCACAGATTTCGTGTGTAGTTCCGTGAATGTGGGATCTACTAAGACCGGTATCAATATGGATGCTGTCCGTCTGATGGGACAGATGGTAAAAGAAACCGCACAATATACCAAGGAACAGGATTCTCTTGGTTGTGCCAAACTGGTGGTATTTTGTAATGCACCGGATGACAATCCATTTATGGCAGGGGCTTTCCACGGCGTTACGGAGGCAGATGCGATCATCAACGTCGGCGTCTCCGGACCGGGCGTTGTAAAGACAGCCTTGGAAGCTGTGCGTGGCGAGAGTTTTGAAGTCCTTTGTGAGACCATCAAAAAGACAGCTTTTAAGGTGACGCGTGTAGGACAGTTGGTCGCACAGGAGGCATCCAAGCGTCTGGGTATTCCGTTTGGTATTATCGACCTGTCCTTAGCACCGACACCGGCGATCGGTGACAGCGTAGCAGGGATTTTAGAGGAGATCGGTCTGGAGTATGCAGGGGCACCGGGAACAACAGCAGCGCTTGCTCTTTTAAATGATCAGGTCAAGAAGGGTGGTATCATGGCATCTTCATACGTTGGTGGTTTGAGTGGTGCCTTTATTCCGGTTAGCGAAGATCAGGGTATGATCGATGCAGTTACCGCAGGTGCGCTTACATTAGAGAAGTTGGAAGCAATGACCTGTGTCTGCTCCGTAGGACTTGATATGATCGCCATTCCGGGCGATACCAAGGCAACGACGGTCTCTGGT
>ERZ838516.2485-NODE-2485-length-19346-cov-2.882380_pt1 | contig 19346 bp, 12 predicted proteins | sample MGYA00519910_ERZ838516 | MGnify/ENA primary metagenome ERZ838516 (study PRJEB31850, sample SAMEA3708837) | human gut metagenome | biome: human gut; feature: human-associated habitat; material: faeces | place: China | collected 2014 ... | reverse complement strand
GGAAATAGGGGCGGATGTATAGAAAGGATGGTGTGTGGAGCGTGTTATGCGATCAGAAGGACGCCTTGATGCTGTTGATGGTCTCTTCGGCTTCCTTGACCATGCGGTCGAGCAGAACCTTGACCGGCACGACATCGTGCACGAGACCCATGCCCATGCCGGCGCAGAAGATCGCGCTGTCGACATTGCCGTCCTGGAAGGCCACGCGGGTCTTCTGGCCGGTGATGACGGGCATCTGCTCCTTGAGGATGTCCATCGGGCCCTTGCCGGTGCGCAGGCCGCGGTTCTCGATCTCGTTGGCGAGCAGGGAAGCGTTGTTCTTGGACACGCGCATCATGCTGCCGATGGTCTTCTGGCAGAGTACGGTGTCCTTTTCAGTGTGGTTGATGACCCACTGGCGGTGGTTGTCGGAGATCGGGCACTCATCGACGCACACGAAGCGGGTGCCCATGGCAACGCCGGAAGCGCCGAGCGCGAGCGCGGCCGCGAGGCCGTGGCCGTCCGCGATGCCGCCGGCGGCGATGACCGGGATCTTCATGTCCGCGGCGCAGCGGCGCGCGATGACGAATGTGCCCACGCCGTCAGCCGACGGATGGCCGCCGACCTCGTAGCCGGCGATGATGACGCCGTCGAGTCCCTTGCGCTCCATGCTCATGGAGACCTTGTAGTTCGGGCACTTGTGGAAATGACGCATGCCGGCGGACTTGATGTCGGCGATGAATTCGCGCGGATCCTCGGCGCTCGTCTCGATAGCGGCAACGTGCTTTTCGCCGCACAGACGGATGGTCTTGCGGATCTCCTCGTTGTCCAGACGCTGGGTCGGGGCGAGGGAGATGTTGACGATGTAGGGCTTGTTGGTCAGGCTGTTCATCTCGTCGAGCGCGTCGGCAAACTCGTCGAGCGTCGGCCAGCAGGTGACGTTGATGGTGCCGATACCGCCGGCGTTGCACACGGCGGCCGCGAGCTGCGGCACGGCTAGCCACTGCATTCCGCTCTGGACGATCGGGTACTCAATGCCAAACATTTCAGTCAGTTTTGTTTTCATGTATGCTACCTCCTAATGATGTTTAATGGTTTGAAAAAATGCGTCTGTCGCCTTGCTAATCAAAAATATATCAAAGCGGGGCGGGGGTCTCAACAGTATTCAGACCAAAGTTGCGGCCGGGCGCAGCGACGTGTTTTGGAGGAAATGTACAAAGCGCGTACGGCTTGCAAAAAACGGATAACGCAGCGCAATGCGCACCCGTTTTTGTACAATTCGGGCGGAAAGTGTGCAGAGAACACCTAATATAATACGTGAAAATCAGCAGTATGTGTGTTTTCCAGCCGCTTGGTTATGGACTACAAAAAATTGATTTTTCTCCTCTCGGATTTCGTAGTCTTTGTTGGTGAAAAAAAGCGGATTTCAGTGTAATCTAAAGCCACGTTGACAGATAATTAACTAACAAGACGCGAGCAAAGTTGAGAACCATTCATTAAGGAGGAGTGAAACTCATGAGCAAGCAAATGAAAAAGACGATTTTCGGCATTCTGGGCGGTATTGTCCTGATGCTGCTTATCGCCTACCTGCCGCCGGAAACGGAAATGATGAGCCGTCAGGGCTGGCAGTATCTCGGGTGCTTCGGCTTCCTGCTGACGTGCCTGATCTCCGGCGCCCTGCCGGACTGGGTCGCGACCCTTGCGACCATGGTTATGCTGCTGGTATTCAAACTCGGCAAGGTGGCGGACGTCACGGTCGAGTTCTCCGGCACGACCGTCTGGCTGTGCATCGGCGTGTTCATCATGTCGGTCGGCATCAACAACAGCGGCTTCATGAAGCGCCTGGCGCTGTGGGTCCTCACGAAGTTCCCCGGCACCTATCGCGGCCAGGTCACGGCCATGATGCTCGCGGGCATCATCACCACCCCGATGATCCCCAGCTCCTATGCCAAGACCTCCATCATGGCGCCCCTGATCGGCCAGGTCTGTGAGGCTGTCGGCGCGGAGCCGAACAGCAAAGCGGCCCGCGGCCTGTGGTTTGCCAACTTCATGGGCACGTACATCCTCGGCATTGCCTTCATGTCCGGCTCGGCGTTCGTTGCGCTGATGATTGGCTTCATGCAGGGCCTCGCCTTCACCTGGGGCTCCTGGCTCAAGTGCACGATCGTCTGGTATCTCGTGCTCATCGTTCTGACCTATCTGTACTGCACGATCATCTGCAAACCGAAAGAAAAGCTCGCCGGCGACGTGACCTTCCTCAAGGAGCAGTACAAGGCGCTCGGCGCCGTCTCCAAGAAGGAGAAGCAGGGCATCATCATCGTTGCCATCGCCATCATCCTCTGGATCACCCAGAAGCTGCACGGCGTGGACGCCGGCTTCGTGGCCATCGCGGCTGACGTGGCGTTCTTCGCCGCCGGCCTGCTGACGGCGCCGGAGGCCAACGCCAAAGGCCAGTGGACGCTTGTCGTCTTCATCGGCGGCATCCTCAGCATCGCCAAGTTCATGAACACCACCGGCGTCAGCGCATGGCTGGCCAGCCTGCTCGGCCCCATCTTCGCGCCCATCATGAGCAGCCCGTATATCTTCGTTCCCTGCCTGTGCATCATCACGTTTGCCCTGCGTTACGTGATCGTGTCCCAGACCTGCATGCTCACGATGATGATCGCCATCTTCGGACCACTCATGGAGGCACACGGCATGAGCATGTTCATCCTCGTCTTTGTCGAGTGGCTGTGCGGCACGTACTGGAACACCGCTTACGGCAACCCGTCCGTGGTCGGCTTCATCAAGATGACCGGCGACAAGTGCGTCGACTATCCCTGCGCGCAGAAGGCTTCTTACGCCTACATGGTCATAACGATCATCGCCATGCTGGCCAGCGTCCCGCTCTGGCAGGCGATTGGTCTCTGCTGATCCGAATATCCCCGTCAGATCCACCGTCCCCTGTGCAGACATTCTCTGCACGGGGGACACTTTCCAGATGCGCCGCTGGTCAAGGTGCCTAATTTCGCCGCTGCGATCGGTGGTCACTTTCGTAGCCGGTGCTCTGGGATGCGGTGTGCAGAGTTGATATAGTAGTCATAGTCAGAAAGGTAACATTCCGGCACATTGCCGGTCATACACAGCGTTTGAAAGGAGAAAAACATCATGATCAAAACCAGACTTACCGAGCTTGTCGGGCTCAAATACCCCATCATCCAGGCCGGCATGGGTCCGTATCCGGTCACCAGCCTGTGCATCGCGGCGGCCAACGCCGGCTGCCTCGGCCTGTGCAGCACATTTGCCACCACGTCCCGCGAGACCAACCCCATCGTCTTTGAAGACTTCTGCAAGCAGGCACACGCCGAGACGACCGATGACGATGTGACCATTTTCAAGAAGATGTTCACACGCGTGTTTGAAGAGACCAAGGAGTCCGACGGTATCTTCGGCGCGAACGTCATGGTCTCTGCGGAGGTCAAGGCCAATGCCATGAAGGTCATGCAGGCCATCAAGGAGCTGCGCGAGGCCGATCCCGAGATGAAGCGCCGCTTCCGCGTGCTCGTCACTACGGCCGGCGACCCGATGCCCTGGGCAAACTTCGTCAAGGAGCAGGGCATGATCTGGATGCACGTGTTCCCGGGTGTGCGCACCGCGGCCCGCTGCAAGAAGGCCGGCGTGCAGGTGCTCATCGCCTCCGGCCACGAGGGCGGTATGCACACGGCGTGGCAGCCGGTGCACAGCATGACGCTGCTGCCGGACATCATCGAGAAGTTCTCTGACGAGAACACGCTCGTGTGCGGCACCGGCGGCTTCTGCGACGGCAAGTCGATCGCGGCGGCCTTCGCCATGGGCGCTGACGGCGTGCAGATGGGCACCCGCTTCCTCGCCACCGAAGAGAGCGATTTCTGCGAACTGTGGAAGAAGATGGTCGTCGACTGCGCCGACGGCGGCACGATCATTGCCCGCGGCTTTGTCGGCCCGGCGCGCTGGCTGCGCAGCGACGTGTCCCTGCAGCATGCTTACAACACCGCCAAGGAAGCCCCCGGCTCCTACGTCGGTGTGCCGGATGATTTCTCGAGCATCCCGATGGAGCTGCTGACCTTCGAGCGTTACGGTATTGCCGCGACCTATAAGGGCGACGTGGAGCACGCCATGGCCGGCGCCGGCGAGTGCGCGCAGCGCATCACCGATCTGCCCAAGACCAAGGACATGGTCGAGAAGGTCATGGGCGACGCCGAGACCATCATCCGCGGCCTGGCGGCAAAGTATGTCGCCGACTGAGCTCTGCGCAAGAGAAAGGAGCCAGACATGGCGGAAATGAACGCAGCCTTTTTTGAAGAGGCGAAATACAATCTCCAGCACGGGAAGATCAACTTCCTGAACGTGGCCGGGCTCATCCCGGAAGTCGCTGAGGAGCGCCATGTGGTCGTGCGTCTGCCTGCCAACAGCATGCACCTTAACCACGTGAACATCGTCTATGCCGGCAGCTATTTCGTGCTGGCCGAGTCCTCGGGCGCCACGCTGATCAAGTGCACCTATGCCGGCAAGTATGTGCCGATCATCAAGAGCGTGAACATTGATTACCGCAAGCCGACCAAGCGCGACCTGATCGTGGACATCTCCATGACGGAGGAAGAAGCCAAAGAGCGCATTGCCTATGTCGAAGAGCACGGCAAGGGGCAGTACCCGCTCGATGTGCCCGTCATGGACGCCGACGGCGTGCATTGCGCCGATGTGCACATCGTGTTCTACCTGATGCCGAAACCGTAAAGAGCGATTTTTCCCTTTGTTTCCCGCGCCGCATCCGCCCGTTCGGATGCGGCGCTTTTTTCGTGCCGGAAGCGCCCGAAAATCTATGGCAACACAGCACAAAAATGCACGTCCGCAGGGGCAAAAGAATTGTAAGAAATACAGGTAACAAGCGCCGAAACAATCGTTATAATATAGACAAAGCATCGGATCCATTTCATTTCAACAAACTGAAAACCGTTGCAATTTCAGAAAAAATCTGCATCAACAAGGAGGCTATATCCATGAGAAAACCACTCGAGGGACTGTTCGTGGTCGAGATGACCAGCTACTGGTCCGCGACGACGACGGCGCGGTTCCTGCGCGACATGGGCGCGCGTGTCGTGCGCGTTGAGACCCCGCCGATTGGCGACTTCTGCCGTTACTACGGCCGCTCTATGGGCATGCCCATCACGGCGGAAGAGAACCCCATCCACGATATTTTCAACGGCGGCAAAGAGTGCGTCGCGCTGGATCTGAAAGATCCCAAGAACCTCAAGCTCATGCAAAACATGCTCGCCAAGGCGGACGTATTCATCACTAGCACCCGTACGGCCGGCCTGAAAAAGCTCGGTCTGGACTGGGAGACGCTGCACGCCAAGTACCCGAAGCTCGTCATGGGTCAGGTCACCGGCTACGGCATCAACGGCCCGCTGGTCAACCGCCCCGGCATTGACGCGATCGCTTATTTCGGCGCCAACGGCGTCATCCTTGACACCCGCACCGATCCCGACAGCCCGCCGATCTACCCGCCTGCCGGCATGGGCGACACGACGACCGGCATCACGCTGCTCAGCGGCGTGCTGGCAGCCCTGCTCGCAGCGCGCGAGACGGGCGTGGGCGACTACGTCATGACGTCCCTGTACGGCACCGGCAACTTCGTCACCGCCGGCTTTGCCACGAACTGCAACTACGGCTATGAGTGGCCGCGGGAAGCGCACACCATGAGCCCGCTCGGCCAGGGCTACAAGTGCCGTGACGGCCGCTACATCTACGTGTTCGTCAACGACTATACGAGTGTCTGGCCGAAGTTTGCCAAGGCGCTGCGTCTGCCGGAAGAGGTTGTGACCGACCCGCGCTTCACGACCAAGGAGTCGACGACGATCATTGCCAACCGCTCCGCGCTCGTGGACATCATCCGTGAGTACGCGCTCAAGCGCGACGCGCAGGATATCCTCGACGAGCTCGTCGCCTACGATGTGCCGAGCTGCATCCTTAACCAGTACAAGGATCGCTTTTCCGGCGAGTGGCTCGAGCAGTCGGTCTCCAACGGCTACCTGATCGAGCACACCTATCCGTCGGGCAACAAGGCGTATCTGGCGCAGATGCCGATCTATTTTGACAGCCTCGGCGTGCAGGATCTCTATGCACAGCACAGAGCGCTGGGCGCGGACAACGAAGCCATCGAGAAGGAATTCGGCGACGGCGAATAAAAGCGCATCTCCCGATCAAAAGCAGGGCCGCAACAGCGGCCCTGCTTTTTTGCGTCTCCGTGGTCAGAACGGCAAAAAGCGTCCCCATCTGCCGGGCAGACGGGGACGCGCCAGTGTGCTGTATTTTCGCGTGCTCAGCGGTTTTTCAGCGCCTGGATGAGCACCTTGCCGGTGGCGTTCTTCGGCAGCTCCGGCAAGAATTCCACCTCACGCGGCATGCGGAACGACGGCATGTTGGCGCGGCAGAATGTCTGCACCTGCTCGACCGTCAGTGACCGGCCGGGCTTGCAGACGATGCTCGCCTTCACGTGCTCGCCCCACTTCGGGTCGGGCATGCCGTAGACGGCGGCTTCGGCGATCTCGGGCATTTTCAGCAGCACGTCGATGACTTCCTCGGGGTAGATATTCTCGCCGCCGGAGATGATGAGCGAATCCTTGCGGCCGCGCAGGTAGAGATAGCTGTCCTCGTCGAGATAGCCCACGTCGTGCGTGAAATACCAGCCGTCGCGGATCACGTCCGCGGTCTTTTCCGGCAACTGATAGTAGCCGAGCATCATGCCCTGCCCGCGCACGCAGATCTCGCCCTCCTCACCGGCATCGCACAGCGAGCCGTCCGGCCGCACGATGCGCACGGCGGCGCCGGGCAGCGCCCGTCCGACCGAGGTGAGATACCGTCCGCCGAGGATCAGGTGATCCTCCGGGAGCAGCGCCGTGACGGTGCTGGCCATCTCCGTCATGCCGTAGGACTGATAGAAGCTGCAGTGCAGCTTCTCGATCGCGCGCTGCAGCAGCGCCTTCGGGATCGGGCAGGTGGAATAGTTGACGGTCTTAAGGTGCGAGAGATCATAGTCCCCGTTGTCCGTCTCGTCGAGGATCCACTTGAGCACCGTTGGCACGACACTGATGGACTCGATGCGCTCGGACACGAGCGTGTGCATGTAATCCTCAAGCGCGAAATGATCCTTGAGCACCATCGTGCCGCCGGTCGCAAGCGACAGGTGCGCACCGATGGCGGCCGAGTGGAACAGCTGCGCAATGAACTGATACCGCTGCCCATCCGGGTAGGGATAGACCTGCAGCATGCTCACGATCTCGCGGAGCATGCCGCCGTGCGTGTAGACGACGCACTTCGGCTCCCCCGTCGTGCCACTCGTGTGCAGGCGGCAGGCGACATCGTCACGCGAGACCGGCACGTCCGGCGGCGTGTCCGGCTCGCCGCTGACGAGCGCGCACAGCGCCGAGCGGCCGTCGACCGGCTCCAGCCGGATCAGGCGTACGCTGTCCGCGCACAGTCGCTCGAGCTCCGCGCCCCACTCCGGCTTCTCCGCCTTGAGAAAGGCGACCGACACCTGATTGCGCGCGAGCATGCGCGCCTGCTCCGGCGGCGTGAGCCGCCAGTTGATCTTGACCACAATGGCGCCGAGCTGATAGAGCGCAAACTCGGCAATGATCCACTCCGGGCAGTTGCGCGACAGGATCGCGACCCGGCTGCCCTTGCGCACGCCGAGGTGCCGCAGATAGTGCGCCGTCTGGTGGATGTAGCGCTCCAGGTCGCCATAGGTCAGCCGCCAGTCCTCGTATACAATGGCCTCGCGCTCCGGGCAGCGCGCGAACGCATCATCCATGAGCGCGCCAAAGCTGCTGCACCGTGAAAGCTTCTGAGCAATTTCCCGCATGGGTGATCCCTCCGATCCTCTTTTTCATGGTTCTATTCTTTATAAAATTATGAATTATCTCCCGAAACGGCCAAAATGGAAAGAACCTACTTGCGCGTTTCGGATTTAACGTTTATATTTTAACGTGCTTGAAAAAAACGCACACCGTCATTCCGCCAGAAACGACCGTCGTTGTTTTTGCACATGAATCGTCACTTTCACGGCGGCGTTTTCGGAGCGATTGCACAGTCGCGCTTTTTGTTGGAATTTCAAGCGTTCCCGGGGATATGCAATCGTCGTTTCTGCACAGGTTTTGTGCAAATACGCACACTTTTTTCGTAACTCCTGCCCTTTTCGTTTGCAGTCGGCCACCTGTATAATTGGAATTGTTAAAAAACAGTCATTCGTCACTTTCGCGCATTTTTGTTGTCTTTCGTGCGTGCGATGAGGATGGACTGAAAAATACAGGAGGTTGATACAATATGAATAAACCACTCGAAGGTCTTTTCGTCGTGGAGCTGACGACCTATTGGGCCGCCCCCTCTGCAGGTGAGTTTCTGCGCTGCCTCGGCGCCAGAGTCGTCAAGATCGAGACCGGCAAAGCGGGCGACTCGGTTCGCTACTGGGGCCGCACCTGCGGCATGCCGATCGAAGCGAACGAGAACCCCTCGTTCGACCTCTTCAACGGCGGCAAGGAATTCATGCACATGGATCTCAACGATCCCGAGCACGAGCGCGTGCTGCACAACATGCTCGCCAAGGCGGACGTGTTCCTGACGAGCATGCGTCTCGGCGGTCTGAAAAAGCACAACCTGGACTATGACACCCTGAAAGAGAAATACCCGCGCCTGGTCATGGCGCACGCCACCGGCTACGGCTGCAAGGACGGCCCGCTGTCCGCTGCCCCCGGCCTGGACGCCGTGGCATTCTTCGCCATGAACGGCCTGATCTCCGACCTACGCCTGAATCCGGACGACTCCCCGATCTGCCCGCCGACCGGCATGGGCGACCTGACGACCGGCATGCCGCTGTTCGGCGCGATCATGACGGCGCTGTTTGCCCGCGAGCGTACCGGTAAGGGCGATTATGTGTCCGCCTCTCTCTACGGCACCGGCAACTGGGTCACATCCGCGATCAACTCCGGCACGCAGTACTTCAACCCCTGGCCGCGCTCCCGCTTCACGCAGAGCCCCATGGGCCAGGCGTTCGAGACGAAGGACGGCAAGTTCGTGCAGATCTTCGTCAATGAGTACGAGCGCTACTTCCCCGTCTTCTGCAAAGCCTTCAACATCGAGGACATGCTCGACGACGAGCGTGTGAACACGCGCCCGGCGCTGAACGTCAACGGCAACTGTGCCATCATCGTGGCGCGCTGCATCGAGGAAGCAAAGAAAAAGACCGCCGACGAGATCATGAGCGTGCTCCAGGCCGGCAACGTGCCCTGCACCGTGCTGCGCGGCATCGGCGACAAGTACAAAGAGCAGGAGCAGCTCGACCAGTGCCTGTCCAACGGCTACCTCGGCGAGGGCACCTACGAGAGCGGCAAGCACTACTATCAGCCGCAGATCCCGATCTACATGGAGAGCGTCGGCGTGCAGAACTACTTCGCGCAGAGCAAATCCATCGGCGCGGACAACGACGCGCTGTTCGCGGAATTCAGCAAGTAAGCAGATCACTGCCGGACGACCGGCCAAAGGGGTGCCGGACGGCACCCCTTTTTGCAAATCAGCAATCAGCCCCCGTCCCGGGGACAGAAAAATGGAAGTGTGGTGGATTCTGAATGAAATTGTCTTTGCAACTGATCCTGGAAACCCTGACGGAATACGGCGCACAACTGATAGAGACCGACGGCGATTTCGCCTTCACCGGCGTACAGATTCTGACCTCTCCCACGGATATTCTGGAGCCGGACACGCTGTATGTCTGCACACCGAAAGTGCTCCCAAAGCTGAAAAAGCAGCTTTTTGAAAACCACTGCTTCGTTTTCAAGGCCAAGCCGTCCCAGCTGCAGTGCCATCATGCGCTGCACGGCATCCTGCTTGACGAAAACACCGACCTCAACGAGGTCGTCAACCGGCTCATTACTCTCTTTACACAGTTTCACGCCTTTGAGTTTGCCATCAAGGAGGCCTCTCTCGAACGGCGCGGCTACGAGCCGTTTTTTGAGATCGCCAAAAAGGCGTTCCCGCACTGTCTGATCGTCGTCACGGACTCGGCATACAACATCGTGTGCTCCACGCGCAGCTCCGTCGATGACATCCCCTATTTCCGCGACCTGCTCCAGCGCGGCTATTACAGCCGCGAGGATATGAACCAGATCGCAAGCTGGGGCTACTATGAGGACGAGCGCAAGTGCGTCCAGCCGGTGCTCTACCCGGCGGAAAAGACCATCTGCGGGTACCCGTTTCTCGTCCGCTCCTACAAGAATCACGGCGCGGCCTACTGCTTCATCGGCTGCTATTTTCTCGATGTGCCGCCGACGCAGCGCGACATCTCGCTCTACACCTGCCTGACGCAGGAGCTAGAAAATTACTATAAAGTCAACGGCATTTTTGACGCCGGCATGCTCGGCAAACAGCAGCAGCTGCTCGACGATCTGATCCGGCCGAAGCAGAACTCGCCGGAATATTTCCACGACCGCTGCGCGCAGCTGAACATTCCCTATCAGGGCACGTTCCGCATCGGCCTCGTGCAGTGCGAGAGCTCGACCCTGTTCAAAGTCTCACACATCTCCAATCAGCTCCGCGCCCACTGCCCGCTGGCAAACTACGGCGTGTTCCAGTACGGCTCGTCCGTCATCATCCTCTTCCGCGACTGGAACGACGCAAACGTGCGCACGCAGTCCGGCTTTTCCGAGGACTGGAACGCCCTGCTGACCACCCTGCGGCAGAACAAGGCCTGCATGGGCATCAGCCTGCTGTTCAGCGACGTCACGAAGCTCTACGTCGGCTATCGGCAGGCCGAAGCCGCATCGAATATCGGCAAGCGCCGTGATACGGACGGCGCCGCCTATTTTTACTCGAAATACTATCTGGAGGACATGCTCGAGCATTATGCCGACACCATGCCCCTCGAAGACACCTATACGCACTATCTGGACCGGCTCATGGACGATAACAACAGCGTCTGCAGCAACATCAAGCTCCTGTATTACTTCCTGTGCTCGGAGCGCAATATCTCCCTGACCGCCAAGCATGTGCACATGCACCGCAACAGCGTCATCTACCGCATTCAGAAGATCCAGGACATCCTCGCGCTGGATCTCGACGATCCGGATGTCCGTCTGCGGCTGATGATCTCGTTCAAGATCCTCGAAATGACCGGCCGCATCCCGCACTGGGAAACGCCGCACGGCGAGAACGATGCCGGCAACAGCGGCATCGTGCATCAAGAGTGACCACCGTTTCGCGCCCGCTTTCTCCTGTTTCAGGAGAAAGCGGGCGCTTTTTTTCGTCATTTCTGCACAGTCGCTTGTGCGGCGGCGGGAAAAAACGTCGTTTTGAATGACGTTGTTCTGCGCCGCGTGCCTCGTTAAAATGTAATCAAAGTCAGGAAAGTACGTGCTTTCCCGTGAGAGGAGCAAGATTTTCATGAGCAAATACGGTTACTATCTCGGCATGACGCCGGAGCAGCAGGATATCGTCAAAATGATCCGCGAATTTGCCGAGCGTGAGCTCGATCCGGTCGTGAAAGAATATGATGAAAAGGGCGAATTCCCGGTGCAGCTGCACGAAAAATGGGGCGAAATGGGCCTGTTTGGTCTGGACGTGCCGGAGCAATACGGCGGACTGGGACTCAACGCCGTGACGCGCTACTGCATCAGCGAGGAACTGGCCAAGCATGACGCCGGCTTCACGATCTCGAACAATTCCTACTCGTTCGGCCTGTCGGCGATCCTCGCCGACGGCACGGAGGCGCAAAAGCAGGCCGCCTGCGCGCGCATTCTGCGCGGTGAGGGCATCTCCATGGCGATCACGGAGCCGCAGAGCGGTTCGGACGTCGGCAGCACGCGCACGAGTGCAAAGAAAGTGGACGGCGGCTACGTGCTCAACGGCGTCAAGTGCTTCATCACGAACGCCACGCTCTGCTCGGCGTGCGTGGTGCTGGCCGTGACGAATCCGGATGCGGGCTATCACGGCATGAGCCTGCTGCTGGTGGAAAAAAGCGACGCCGGGGTGAGCGTCGGCAAGCACGAGGACAAGATGGGCATCCGCCTGTCGGACACGGCGGATTTCGTGATGGAGGACGTGTTCGTCCCCGCCGACCGCCTGATCGGCACGGAGGGCAACGGCTTTGCCCAGACCATGAAATTCCTCGCCGGCAAACGCCCGGTCAGCGTGGCGGGCGCCGTCGGCGTGGCGCAGCGCGCGCTGGATCTGGCCGTGGACTACGCCAGGGAGCGCAGCTTCAAGCACGGGCCGATCGCAAAACTCGAGGGCATTCAGTTCCTGATCGCGGACATGGAGATGCGCATTCAGGCCTCGCGCGCCATGGCGGTCTACGGCGCGCAGATGACGGACGCCGGCATCCCGATCGGCACGCTCGGCAACTCGCTCAAATGCTTTGCCTCGGAAATGTGCTACGACGTGGTGAACATGGGCCTGCAGGTCTTTGCCGGCTATGGCTACAGCCGCGAATACCCGCTGGAAAAGCTGCTGCGCGACGCGCGCATCTACAGCATCTTCGAGGGCACGAACCAGGTGCAGCGTCAGGTCATCGGCAAGACGCTGCTCGGCTGAGGGCGGTGCCGCGTGAACATTCTCGTCTGTATCAAGCAGGTCCCGGACACGACCGAGATCCGCATGGATCCGAAAACCAACACCCTCATCCGCGCCGGTGTGCCGAGCACCGTCAACCCCTTTGACAAATACGCGCTCGAGGCGGCCGTGCAGCTCCGCGAGGCGCTCGGCGGCACCGTGACCGCCATGACCATGGGGCCGGCGCAGGCGGCGCAGGCGCTGCGCGAGTGCTACGCCCTCGGTGCCGACCGGATGGTGCTGGTGTCCGACCGGTGCTTCGGCGGCGCGGACACTTATGCCACAAGCTACACGCTCGCACAGGCCGTGCGGGCGCTCGGCGGCTTTGACCTGATCCTCTGCGGCCGGCAGGCCATCGACGGCGACACGGCGCAGGTCGGCCCCATGCTGGCCGAGCATCTGGGGCTGCCGCAGCTCACGTGCGCATGCGCCATCACGATCGAGGACGGCGCGATCCGCATCCGGCAGGAGGGCGAGCGCGCCTACCGCGTGCTGCGCGCGCCGCTGCCGGCCGTGGTCACGGTCGTGAAGACCATCAACGAGCCGCGGCTGCCGAACGTCATGCGCAAGCTGCAGGCCAACCGCATGCAGCCGCAGACGCTGACGGCGGACGATCTGCCGGCACTCGATCCCGACTGCATCGGCCTGCACGGCTCACCGACAAAGGTATCAAGAACATTCGTGCCCGTGCGCACCAAGCAGACCGTGCGCATCGACGGCGCGCAGCCGGAGGCCGCCGTGGCGTCCCTGCTGGCGCAGCTCGACGCGGCGCACATCTCGCTGGAAGGAGGCGGGGATCATGTCTGAGAGCAAACACGTCTGGGTCTTCCTCGAGACGGAGGACGGGCAGCTGCGCAGCGTCGGGCTGGAGCTGCTGGGACAGGGGCGCCTGCTCGCCGACAAGATGGGTGAACAGCTCGTCGGCGTCATTCTCGACCCGCACGCCGGCACGCTCGCCGCGCAGGCGATCGGCTGCGGCGCCGACACAGTCATCACCATGGAAGATCCCGCCCTGGCGCACTACAATACGGACATTTTCACCGCCGCCATGTGCCGCCTCGTGCGCAAATACGCGCCCGAAGTGCTCATGATCGGCGCGACGAACGTGGGGCGCGACCTCGGGCCGCGCATCTCCTGCCGGCTGCACACGGGGCTGACGGCCGACTGCACGCATCTCGACGTGGACGCGCACCGCTGCGTGCTCTGGACGCGGCCGGCCTTCGGCGGCAATCTGATGGCGACCAATATCTGCCCCGACACGAAGCCGCAGATGGGCACCGTGCGGCCGAACGTGTTCCGCGCGCCGGCATTTGACCCCGCGCGCACCGGCGCGGTCTTTGTGGAATCGCTGCCGGAGGACGCCCGGCGGAGCAGCACGGAGCTGCTGGAGCTGATCCCGGTGCTCGACGCCGCGACCGCGAATCTGACCGAGGCGCAGATCATCGTCTCCGGCGGACGCGGCATGAAGGGACCGGAAAATTTCGCGCTGCTGCAGGAGCTGGCCGACACCGTCGGCGGCTGCGTGGGCGCATCCCGCGCAGCGGTCGACGCCGGCTGGATTTCCCCCATCCATCAGGTCGGCCAGACGGGCAAGACCGTCTGCCCGCGCGTCTACATTGCCTGCGGCATTTCGGGCGCGATCCAGCACCTGATCGGCATGAGCGCATCCGACACCATCATCGCCATCAACCGCGACCCGAACGCGCCGATCTTTCAGGTGGCGGACTACGCCATCGTCGGCGACCTGTTCCAGATCGTACCCGCTCTGACAAAAGCGCTGCGTCAGCGCCGGAAACCGGAGCAGGCATAAAGGCATAAAGAAAGGAGCCAGACCATGTCCTATCAGGAATTTCTAAGCTTTGAGCGGCGCGGCGCCGTCGGCATCGTGCGGCTCGCGCGGCCGGAAAAGCTCAACACCATCAGCGCCCCGTTTTACGAGGCCATGATCGAGCTGCAGCAGACCGAGATCGTCGGCGATCACGACCTGCGCGCCATTGCGCTGCTGGCAGACGGCCGGCACTTCTCCGCCGGCATCGACCTCAATTACGCCAAAGCGGTGATCGGCAAGCCGGGGCGCAGCCTCTACGGCGTCTATCACTGGCAGCAGGCCTACCGCTTCTGGAGCGAGTGCAACCTGCCGGTCGTGGTCGGCATCCAGGGCGCGTGCATGGGCACCGCCATCGAGCTCATCACGGCGTGCGATATCCGCATTGCCGCCGACAACGCAAAGTTTTCCCTGCGGGAGGTCGACGTCGGCATCAGCACCGATCTCGGCGGCACGACCCGCCTGACCAAGCTCATCGGCCCCGGCATGACAAAGCTGCTGGCCATGACATGCGAGGATATCGACGCGCAGGAGGCCGCGCGCATCCGGCTCGTGGAGCGCGTGGTGCCGCTCGGCGAGCTGGAGCAGACGACGCTGGCCTATGCCGAAAAGCTTGCGGCCAAGCCGCCGATCGCCGTGCAGATGTGCAAAAAGTGCATCAACATCGCTACCGACGCCGGCACCTCCGTGGGCCTGCTGGCCGAGGAGATCCAGGGCATCTACACCGTATCGACCAAGGACAAGGCCGAGGCGGCCGCCGCCATGCTCGAAAAGCGCCCCGGCCGCTACACGTGCGAATAAACCAGGAGGAAACGTCCATGAACATTCTTGTCATCAACGGAAGTCCCCGCATGGAGCGCAGCAACTCGCTGCGCATGACGCGCGCCTTTCTCGAAGGGCTCGCCAAGACCTGCGACACGCAGGTCGAAGAACTGACCGTGGCCAAAATGCACATTGAGCCGTGCCTCGGCTGCCTCAACTGCTGGAAGCGCACGCCGGGCAAGTGCTTCCGCGACGACGACATGGCCGCCGCGATCGAAAGCTACGTCACGGCCGACCTCGTCGTGTGGAGCTTCCCGCTCTACTACTACGCCCTGCCCGGCCAGCTCAAGTGCTTTCTCGACCGCACGGTGCCGATCAACCGCCCCGTCATGTGCGACCGCACCGACGGCAAGGGCAACGGTAAGCACGTCACGCGCTACGACCAGTCGCACCAGCGGCATGTGCTGATCTCGACCTGCGGCTTTTTCTCCCCCAAGGGCAACTACGACGCCGTGCTCGCACAGTTTGACCTCATGCTCGGCGTGGGCAACTACACGACGCTCTTTTGCGGCGAGATGATGCCGGTGCCGCCGCTGCAGGAGCGTGTGGAAGAATACCTCGGCTATGTCCGCCAGGCCGGCGAGGACTACGGCAGCTACGGCACGATCCTGCCGAAGACGCGCAAACCGCTCGAAGAGCTGCTGCTGCCGAAAGAGAAATTTGAGGAGATGGGCAACAGCTACTACGCGCACTGCGAGCGCAAAGCCCGCGAGCGCGCGCTGCAGGCACAGGCCGAGCAGCAGACCTGACCCCGATCGGAAGCAGCACACGGCAGCGCCCCGGGAGGCGCTGCCGCGTGCTGTTCTTCTCTTTTCGCGGGCTCATTCCACAAGCGTCAGGCGGTCGCTTCCGCCGTTGTCCGGCTCCGGCGGCTCGTCCGTGATCTCCGGGAGTTTGCCCTCCATCCGCAGGATCTTGAACGTGATCATCAGCCGCAGACGCACATCCGGGTCGTCCAGGTCGAGATTGAGCACGTCCTGAATGCGCTGCAGGCGGTAAATAACGCTGTTGCGGTGCATGTGCACGCGCTTAGCGGTCAGGGAAATGTTGCGCTCCGTGTTCAGGTAGTGGTACAGCAGCAGGAGGTTGCTGTTGCTGTAGCCGCGCTCCCCGGCAAGCTGATCCAGATAGCGCACAATGACGTCATCGAGCGCGAATTTTTCCCGGTAGCATTCGAGCATGTCGTTGAGATAATACTTGGAATAGTGATACTCCAGCGCATCTGGATCCAGCTTGCGGCCGATCTCGATGGCGGTCCGCGCCTGATCGTAGCCCATGCGCAGGCGTCCCAGCTCCGTGAATAGCAGGCTCACGCCGATATGCGCATGGTTCTTGCCCAGCAGCGTCAGCAGCTCGTCCCACCGCTCGCGGAACAAAAGCTGCTCCCCGACCGGGTAATCGTGCCAGTCCTGAAAGAGGATGAGCACGCTGTTTTGATACTGCATCACGCCGTAATTGGCCACGTTGCTCCACGCGCGCAGCTGCAGCACCATGTACCCCGCCTTCGAGGTGGACGCCTGCTCGTCGAGCTCGATATAACCGAGGCGGAAGTTGCCCGTCTCCGGCAGGCGCAGGCCGCGCGCACGGTCGCGCACCAGCTCCGGATTCTCCTCCCCATAGCGCAGGAGATCATGAATCATCTGCTGGCGCTGCGGCATGCTCTGGCTGTAAAAGCCCGTCTCGCGGAAGTAATGGTCGAGCTGCTCGGTAAAGCAGCGGAACAGCTCCTGATCCACCATCGTCGGCAGCCGGCCAGGGAAATAGCAGCCGGCAAAGGAATAAAACATCCCGTTGGCAATGTAGGAGCGCAGGATCACGGGGTCGTTGCAGATATTCGGCGGCACCGACAGCACCGGACGCAGGTACCGGTCACTGACTTCAAAATAGCCGGCCTCCGCCATGAGCTGCAGCGAGTCCTTGTCGTAATAGCCCTGCTCGAGCATTTGATCGACATAGATATTGCCCGACCCGCGCTCGCGCGTGGCGCCGATGATGTTATACGCCGAGTCGACGACGACGATCGTCGCGTCCGGGATCATCTTCCGCCCGACCTCCATCAGCGGCTCCAGCCCGGCGTGCGCGCGCACGGCCAGACGCATCTGATACTCCAGTGTCTGCAGGCGGTCAAACAGTGTGAGCAGGTGGTTCGTCACCGCACCGAGAGAATACTGTTCGTCATACAGCAGCGCATTGACACCGGGGCGAACGGGCTCCGCATCCTCCGGGCGCGCCCGGACAACGAAAAAGTGGTCGTGCAGCAGCCCCTTCGGTAAGCGGCGGATCACCTTCGGCTCGCTGACGTAGAGCACGTCTTCCTCGAGCGTGTTCTCGGACTCGGGCGTGAGCATCTGGACCCGGCGGAAGGCAAATGTCCGCTCCTGCTGCATTACGACCCGCGCGTCGAACGGCTGCATGCTCTCGGCGATCATTTCCACGGACAGCGTCATGATTCTCTCCTTTCCGTGCTGCGCAAAACGGCAGTCACAAGTGCATATTCCCACACAAATTTTGAGGAAAAAAGTTCCTTTCCGCAAAAACACCGGAGATCCGAATTTTTGGAGACTTCTACGATGAAATTGGAAGCCATTGGCGCAACTTTCGCGCTTTTGTCCGAATTCTCCGTGTTTTTGCGGCTTTTTTGCCTCATCTTTGTCTTTATTGTAACAATATCACGGCGAATTGTTCAGGGCATTTGTTACGAAATGCGGTTTTTCTCGCCGCCGCGCACTGTGCATTTCCTACGATTGCGTGCGCGTAAAGGGCGCTGCTGCTTTCATTTTGCCTAAAAGCAGACACCCGGGCGGCGCATAAATTCGTAGTCTCCTATGAAGACCTGTCCGCGGTGGTTCGATATAATGCAAATAAGATAATAAATTAACAAGCCGCCGGAGCGTTCAAATGATTTTGTATAGGAGCGAGCCAGATATGGATAACATCAGCAGATTTCAAAAAACGACCGGCGTCGGTCAGATCCTCGACGAGAGCTTTGCACGCTGCCCGGAGCGCGAGGCCATTGTATTCGGCGACTGGCGCATCACCTACCGGGAGCTGCAGGCACTCATCTACCGGACGGCGCACTGCCTGCGCAGTCTCGGCATTGCGCCGGGCGACCGCGTCGCCATCATCTCGCGCAACTGCCCGGAGGTCATGATCGCGGAAATTGCGATCCTGAAGCTGGGCGGCACCGTGGTCAAGTTCAACTGGCGGCTCGCGCCGGAAGAAATGACCTACCTGCTCGATCTCAACGAGGTCCGGTGCGCCTTCTTCAAGCCGGAGCGCGAGGACTGGGGCGACGCCCTGCGGCAGCACTATGCCGGACGCATCACGTTCCTGTCCCTGACGCCGGAAGCCGACGGCCGCTCCGCCCTCTATTCCCTGCTCGCAGGTATGCCGGACACGCCGGTGGAGACCGTCGTTGCGCCCGACGCCCCTGCCTACCACATGCACACGAGTGGCACGACCGGGCGGCCGAAGTGCGTGGTCTACTCCCACGCGCGCTATCTCAACCAGCTTGAGAGCATGCTTGAAACGCTGGAGTTCCCGGACGGGCAGGTCTATCAGTACATCTCGCAGCTATTCCACTCCGCGTGCACCGGCGCCTATCTCACGCTGGCGACCGGCGGTAAGCTCATCATGATCCCAAACTTCACCGTGAGCGACTATGTGGAGAGTCTCGTGCGGGAAAAGGTGCGCGCCATCGGCGTCAGCACCCGTCCCCGCGCGGTGGAAGGCTCGTATATGCCGTGTTTTCTGGCAGGAGAGAGCGTCGCGCGGAGCGCGGCGCATTTGCTTTCCGTGCCGCTTTTTACCGTGTCTCATCAGCAGGGACATATCGCGGCAGCGGCGCTGTCGGCTGGCAAGCTGGATTTGCTTGACGGCGAATTCCTGGCGTGGCATCTGTCCGGCGGCACGAGTGAGCTGCTGCATGTGAAGTGCGGCGCGGACGGCCTGCCAGACTGCACCTGCATCGGCGGCACGACCGACCTTGCAGCCGGTCAGCTGCTCGATCGCGCAGGAAATCTGCTCGGTCTGCCGTTCCCGTCCGGCGGCGCACTGGACGCGCTGGCGCTTACCGCCGAGCCGGAAAAGGGGTTCAAACCCAAGG
>ERZ838516.2449-NODE-2449-length-19615-cov-34.579703_pt1 | contig 19615 bp, 20 predicted proteins | sample MGYA00519910_ERZ838516 | MGnify/ENA primary metagenome ERZ838516 (study PRJEB31850, sample SAMEA3708837) | human gut metagenome | biome: human gut; feature: human-associated habitat; material: faeces | place: China | collected 2014 ... | reverse complement strand
ACGAAGTATAGGGTTCTAAAAGTGAAAATAAAGGAGTAAAATAGGAAAGAAAAGTAATATAAAGTACATTATATTAGAAATTTATATCATTTTCTTATTTTGGCTGAAATAGCATAAAATGCCATAGTTTTAACGATATTTTGTTGCACATTTGTTGCGCGTAACAGATTTAATTGTTAATTTTGCCCTCGCAAGACAGAGGAAAATCCTCTTATCGAAACCATATCAAAGAAAGGGAAAAGAACATGGCACGACCGAAGAAAGTGCAAAAAGTAAAAGAGCCGGTGCGCATCCGAAAGCGCAAGTTGGCTAATGGAAATATGAGCCTGTATCTCGATGTTTATGTGAAAGGGGTGCGCAAAGTTGAATCCCTCGGATTGTACCTTGTGCCGGAACAGACACCGATTGACAAGCAACAGAACGCCCATGCCATGCAAGTGGCAGGGAAAATCAAGGCTGAGCGGATTTTAGCCTTGCAGAACCACGGTGTGCGCCAGTGGAACAAGGTCAAGCGGTCGTGCATTACCCTCATTGATTTCCTGAAAGAGTATGAACAGGAGAAATTCGGTTTTTCTGCATCCACTTTGAAAGGCAGACGGGATTTGCGGCTCAAAGTCGAAACCTATCTAAATGAAACGTGCCAGCCCGATATTGTACTGGCCAATGTGGATGCAGACTTTTGCCGTGGCTTCATCGCGTTTCTGCGCTATGCGAAAAACAGCGTGCGCAAGGACGGCAGCACTATCAGCAACGGGGCTGCGCACCACCATCAGGCCGTGTTGAACGGGGCTTTGAACAAGGCTGTCCGTGAGGGCATATTGGCTTCCAATCCTTTGAAATCCTTGGCATCAAAAGAGAAATACCAGCCCTCGGAAAGCATCAGGGAATACCTGACATTGGAGGAATTGAAAGCGGCGATGGCCGCTCCATGCCCCCGTGAGGATGTGAAAAGGGCATTTCTGTTTTCCTGCTTTACCGGGCTTCGGTTGAGCGATGTGCGCTCCTTGACATGGGGTAAAATTATCAAAGCGCCGGACGGACACACCTTATATATAAGGGTAAGGATGCAAAAGACGCAGAAGTTGTTGAACGTGCCTCTGTCAAAGGAGGCTTTGGATTGCCTTTACCCAAAGGATTATGCCGACGAGCCTATTTTCACGCTCCCGGCAGGAGCTTCCAACATCGAACGAAACTTGACGAAGTGGATGCAGAACGCAAAGATAACCAAGCACATAACCTACCATTGCAGCCGCCATTCATTCGCCACGATGATGCTTACGCTCGGTGCGGACATCTACACGACATCCAAGCTGCTCGGCCATGCCAATGTGAACACAACATCCATTTACGCCAAGATAGTTGACCAGAAGAAGATAGAAACGGTCGGACTTGTAGATAACTTCTTTTCAAGATAACAGCAAACAAAGGGAAAAAGATGAAAATAACGATACGCACACGGACGCTCCAGACGGGAAGTCGCTCAATATACCTTGACTTCTACGACAAGGGAAAGCGATGGAATGAATACCTTAACTTATTCCTCATACCGGATGATGAGCCAGATGCGAAAAGGCTAAATGAGGTTGCTATGGCAAAGGCTAACGCCATAAAGTCCAAGCGTATGCTCGGCATAGAGTACGAAACGGAAACAACCGACGGCAATCAGTCAGAACTACCGAAGCGTGTGTTTGCCGATTGGCTTACCGACCATATAGAGGGAATTAGACGTAATCCGGCTTATGCTGCATCCACATACCGTAACTATCGTTCAACGGTGAATGTGATAAAGGCATATTTGCAGCACAGGTGCAGACCACGTTTGCTGATGGCGAAAATAGACAAGGGCTTTATTCTCGGCTTTATTGACTTCATAGAGCATACTTACCGTAATACCAAATCGCCCGACAATCCAAAAGAAATGTCGCCCTATACGCTGCATCTCTACCAGTCCACGTTAGTACGTATGCTCAATGCGGCTGTAAAAGAGGGCGTATTGGATAGAAACCCGTTCTACTCGTTGGAGCGGAAAGACCGAATTGGCAAGCGACAGACCGAAAAAGAATATCTGACCAAAGAAGAACTGAAAGCGTTTGCCGAAGCCCCTACTGTCAATGAGACAACCAAACGGGCTTTCCTGTTCTGTTGCTTCACCGGGTTGCGGTACAGCGATGTAAGCGTATTGACATGGCGTGACATCAGGCAGGGCGATAATGGTTGGATGGTGTCGGTAAAGGCCATGCGAAAAACAGGCAAACAGGTGATAATACCTCTGAACCAATCAGCGGTAAGCCTGCTGCCGAACAGGAACGGATGCAAGCCGAGCCAAAAGGTTTTTGACATGACTTGTCTGAGTGCCTGTAACAGATGCCTGAAAAAGATTGCCGCTGCCGCAGGGATAGAGAAGAAAATCAGCTATCATACCAGCCGCCATACATTCGCAGTCCTGGCATTGGCCGCAGGCGGAGATATTTACACGGTCGGCAAACTGCTCGGACATACGAGTATCAACTCAACGCAGGTTTATGCGGATGTGGTGATGGAAACAAAGGTTGAAGCCATCAGCAGGATTTCAAACTATTTTTCCCAATAATGGATAGTATTGATAATGCCGAAACGGTAAAAATTCACATACTATTTTGCTGTGTAATAATTAAGTAGTACATTTGCATAAAAATTATGATTATGGCCATAACGATTAAGAACATCCCGGTTTTGGAAGGTGCTACGGCAGAAGAATTTGTGCGTAGTGCTGACGAGAACGCAGTAAAAGTAACGCCCCGCTTGTCGGATTCAGCCAAGAAACGGTTGCAGAAAGTGTTGGAAAAATCCCGTTCATTCCGGTTCAACTGACAATGGGCGAGATTTCCTTATATGATGATTGCGTCATGCTCGCCTACAACAAAGAAGTGCGTGAAAATTGCCTTCCTTTCAGTTGTGGGGTGGATGACCTTGATGATTTTTTCCTCAATGATGCCGATTTGTATGCGGAAGAACTGTTGGGGAAAACTTACTGTTGGGTTACAACGGAAGCACCACACCGCATTGTGGCATTGTTCACATTGTCGAATGACAGTATCAAGACAAAGTTGATGTCCTCCAATGATAAAAACCGCTTCCAGCGTAACATCGTCAACCCCAAGAGAGGACGCAGCTACCCGGCTGTGCTGATTGGTAGATTGGGGGTCAACCGTGAATTTCAAAATACTCCGAGTCATGTAGGGCGACAACTGATGTCCTTTATAAAAGACTGGTTCCGGCACGAGGATAACAAGACCGGATGCCGTTTTATTGTGGTGGATGCCTACAATGAAGAAAAGGTGCTTCGATATTACGAGAGAAACGGCTTTGTCCCTCTATATAAGACAGAAGAGATAGAAAAGCAGTATTATGATATACCGCAAGACGAGCATTTGAAAACTCGCTTGTTGTATTTTGATTTAAAACTAAAATGAAATAATTATTTTCAAAATCAACCTCGGAACAATTTCAGGGTTATTTCTACGAATATAGGAAATATTTTAATCGGTTAATACTAATGGTATTATCCGGTGTGACTTTAAAACTAATTGGATTCATATATTGATAAACATAACTTTTTGCTTGAAGACAGAGATTATAAATAAAATGAGAGTTGGCAGATAAGCCTGTCAACCCTCATCCCAAAACATATTTAACGTGGATTCTGTTCTATCAGAGGATTCTGATTCGTCACGATAAGCGGTATAGGCAATACATAATGATTATCATCCGGCTCTAAAGTATATGTTTCGCCATAAAGCGTATGAGTAATGGTTTTAGCGAAACGAGGCTCTTTATTCAAACGTTTCAAATCAAACCAGCGAGTACCTTTGCAAATGCACTCCCTGCGGCGTTCATCCAAAATCAAATTCAATAACTTTTCCGGGTCTCTTTCAGTCACATCCGTATAAGTACCTGCCACATGACGTTTTCTTGCCACTTCGTTCAGAAGGCGCAAAGCGTCATCAATTTCATTTATTCGTGCACACGCTTCCGCCTCTGTCAGGTAAAGTTCTCCTACATTTAGTCCACGATTGTTCGGAAACCAAAAAGCGGTTCGAGGAGTGTCCCCTTTGGGATCATCTCCCGAAAACAGCGGATAGGAAGTTATGAAGAGTTTCCACCGCAAATCTGTCTCTTTGTCAAATAGAGCAATCAGTTCATCGGATAAATTGTAATCGGCATCTTCATTAGGGCCATACCCCTCACCCTTATAACATATAATATCCGCTTCTTCCCAACGATTATACGAATATCCGCTTATGCCAAAATCCGGATTGACATCTTCCAGTTCATATTGATTGTAGTCAAAAGGTTCATCCCATTGTTCTCTTGCGGTACGGGCAGCCTCCCGGCATTGTTCATATTCGCCCTGATACAAATAAATTCTTGCCAATAAAGCATATACAGCAGCCTGGCTGGGACGGAAAGAATATTCAGGCTTTTCTTTAGTAAGCAAATCTTTTGCCGCGTTGAGGTCGGTAAAAATCTGGTCGTACACTTGCTGGACGGTTGCCCTTCCGATTGTAATGTTTGGGTCTGCCTCCAACATCAAAGGGACTCCCAAATCTGTTTCCGCCGTATTCTTGTCGTAATGTTTTGCATACAGATTCACTAAATTAAAATAAGCGTAAGCACGATGGAATCTTGCGGCTCCTTCCACGTAAGAGCGGGTAAATTCAGTCCCTTCGGGAGCATTTGCCAAATTATTCAGAATATAATTGCACAAATAAATGACATGATAAAAGTTGGTATAACAATCTTCATCATCATTGACACTAAAAAGATGGTCTGCCCATGTGTAGGCATTTATCCCCCATGAAGCATATTTATACGCCTTGTCATCGGGTATGGTAAAATCGTCGGACATTATCAGGGTCAGGCATTGTCCGTAAGCTATATAATTGTCGTAACTATAATTATCCAATATCATACCGAAATCATTTACGGTTTCAGGGATAAGCGTTCCTTTAGGAGTTTCATCCAAAAAGTCCTGACAAGAGTTCAAGCTAAACAGGGCAGCAAGTAATAATATGTATTTTCTCATAATCGACAATATTAAAAGTTAATGTTTAATCCTACAACCAGACGAGGCGTTTTGCCTAATCCACAGCTCATTTCCCACGGATTAACACCGCTTATCAGCTGGTCAGGGTCTAAATGGTATTTATTGGCAGCCCAAAATCCTAAATTTTCGCCACCGATGCTGATAGAGCCGCCTCTCAAACCTATGCGGTTCAACAAACGTGTAGCATTATAGGTCAAGTTTATACTTTTGAAATAAATCACATCGCCTTTATCTATCATCTGGTCACTAAATAACAAGCAGTCATCACGGTTAGTCGGCGCATATCCGGCTGTATATAATTTGGGGACCCATTTACCTGAATTATTTTCGCCTTCAATCCAGCGATATTCTTCCCCGAACCATTCGCTGTATAATCCCGTCATAGATGAATATGGGGTTGGCAAGCGCATCTTATTTCCGAAACGATACGTTATCATGAAACTTAAAGTAAAATCTTTATAAGTTAAATTGCTGGAAAGGCTGCCAAAAAACGGCGGATTGGTTGTTCCGACAAAATCCAAATCTTCCAGTTCCAGCAACCCCATATCCATATACGAATATTTAGTGTCGTCGCCCTTCTTCATAAATGTCGGTTCACCGTTTTCATCCAATCCTCCATAACGATGTACCGCTATATATCCAATCGGTTGCCCTTTCATCGGATTGCCCTTTGATGCACCTCTGCGGCTTGGCGCATAATTCATTTCCGTCACCCGGTTCTTATTATACGACAAATTCAATGTCATATCCCATTTCACTGGGGTATGAGTCAGTATTTTAGCGTTCAAAGACAAGTCCAATCCCACATTGCGGACTGTTGCGGAATTTTTGAAGATTGTACTCCAGCCTGTGGTCGGGTCTATATCCACGTCTGCCAACAAACCTTTTGACAAGCGGTGATAGAAATCAAAGCTTCCCGAAATCCGGTTATTGAATAACATATAATCAACGCCCAGATTCCAGTTGTATGTTTTTTCCCAACCCAGTTGAGGATTAGCCGGATTAGTAACGATTAAATAGTTCAAAGAAGGTATAGAGCCGTCTGACACCGCTTCCGCTACAATATCCGGTCCGGTACTCTTGTCGATATTTCCCGTCAAGCCATAAGATACGCGCAACGATAACGCATTGACGAAATCAGCGTGGAAAAATTTCTCCCGGCTGATATCCCATTTAGCGCCGACAGACCATGACGGGTTATTACGGAACTTGTTTGCGTTGGTCAGCAAATTTGTCTGGTCAAGGCGGACACTGGCAAAAACATCATACTTGTCTTGATAACTGATATTTGCGGTACCGAAATAAGAAACATAACGCTCCAGTGTTTCGGCATAAGAAGGAGCGTAACTTTCATCTAAATTCTGGACACGTCCGTTATAGCCGTTTACTCCGCTTTGCAATGCTGCCAAGTTTATGCTTTGGGATGTCAACAACTCAGGGTCAAAGCCCCACAACCAGTTAGAATAGGTATTGCCTTCCAGCGAATAGACTTCATTACCTGCCATTATTTTATAAGCAAAATCCCGGAACGTATTCGAATAAGAAACCGTATTGCGTATCGAGTACGAATGCAGATGCGTATCCCCTAGGTTCTTAATGCCTCCGCTGGCAGGCAAATGGTTCTCGATGATGGCTACGGGATGTCCGTCAGCTACTTCTACTTCGGTAAACTGGTTTGTCAGGTTACGTGTCGTATAATGGTCTTGCGAATAGAATTGGGTGTCTTGGGTTTGTCCGAACTCGTAACTTCCTTGCGAGGTGATTTCCAAGCCCTTTACGGGAGTCCAGTTCAAGCGTAATGTGGTCGATAGATTATAATCTTCTGTCTGCTTGTCGTTCATCCGTAACATTTCGAGCGAATTCTTATGCCAGTCACGCATACCCAATGCCTCACATTCCGACGCCCACTCTTCAGATATTCCATTATATTCATTATAATAAGAACCATCATCATTTAAAATGCGTTTCCATGGTTCATAACTGGTCATGTCCATGCCGTTATTCTTGGCTTTACGGTATGTGCCTCTCAATCCGATAGAGACGGTAAATGTGCGGTGCAATTTGAAATCATTGTTCAACAACAGATTGAACTTATTGTATTCATTGCCTACTTCACGCGCCTTGCTCTGGTCATAACTCAAAGACAAATAAGTAGACGAGCGTTCACCACCCCTTGATATGGAGATATTGTGCTGTTGGGTAAAAGCACGGCGATAGAAATTATCCGTTATCTGCCGGGCGTTATTGAACCTGCCCAGTTCAGTCACTTGCCCCCAGGCGTTGTCCAGCGTGATGTTGCCTTGATTGTACTGATTGTAAATTTTTTCAAGCTCATTCAATCCGCCATAGGCGGTAGTGCTTATCCCTTGGTCAAGAATGCAGTCAAACTGAGCCTGCACATATTGGCCGGAAGACAAGAAATGCAAATCGTCCCAATCCACTTTCCCGCTTGAAGTCACCGTCCCCGAATAGCTTACGTTTATTTTCCCTTGATTCCCGCGTTTTGTGGTGATGACTATCACTCCGTTAGCCGCACGGATACCCCAAATGGAAGCGGAAGCCGCGTCTTTCAATACCGTAATCTGGGCGATGTCATTAGGGTTCAGATTCAATTCAGAACTTTCCAAAGGGAAACCGTCTACAACAATCAAGGGCTTTGTGGTGGCATTCAATGAACTCAAGCCGCGGATGGTTATCTCGTTGTCCCTGTCTACGTAAAGTCCCGGCACGGCTCCTTCCAGCTTTTCGCTTACATTGGTAGAATAGATATATTTCATGTCATCGGGAGTTACGATATTGTAAGCGCCCGTAGCACGCCCTTTTTCTATCGTTTGGACACCGGTCACAACCACTTCCCCAAGCAATTCGCTGTTCTCATCCAATAAAATCCGTAAGGTTGAACGGCTCCCGACATTGACATCCAATGTCTTGTAGCCTAAGTAAGAAACTTCCAGTTCTTTACAATTTTCGCCGATATTCAATGTAAAATGCCCTTCAATATCTGTAATTACCCCTTTCCGGCTTTTGGGGTCTACGACATTGGCACCTGCCAGAGGCTCTTGGGTGTTCGCGTCAAGAATCACTCCTTCAATTTTCCGCATCCGATTTTCATCTGTACCATGATTGCTTTGGGCAAAAATGGGGACAGACATGCATAAGCAAAAAAGTCCGCTCATACATAATTTTCTAATACTTTTTTCCATTGTTTATCACTTTATTGTTATTTGTTGTTTTTACGAATTGTTATTGTATTTGATACATATTCGCATATTTCTTGTTTATGCGTTATGATAATCACTGTTTTATTTTTAGAATTTATTATCAATCTATCAAGAAAACTTTTCTCGGTTTCAGAATCAAGAGCGGAGGTAGGTTCATCCAATAATAGTAAGCCTCCTTTCTTTAATAAAGCACGAGCTATGGCTATTCTTTGTGCTTGACCTTCACTAAGACCTATCCCTCTTTCTCCTACAACTGTATCAAGCCCATCTGGAAAATCTTTCAAAACAAATTCGGCTGAAGATAAATATAGAGCCTCTTTCATCTGATATTCTGTAGCATTTGCATTACCAAGTAACAGATTATATTTAATCGTGCCACTTATAATACTATTACCTTGAGGAACATATATACAATTACAGCGAGTAGATGACCCAACTTTATATTTAATGTTTTCTTTATCACTATATATGGAAATATCGCCTCGTTGCGGTACTAAAATTCCTAAAGCGAGCCTTATAATAGTGCTTTTACCTGCCCCAGTTTCACCCAAAATAGCTGTGATTGAACCTGGGCTAAAATTATAAGTGAAATTTTCAAGAATCCATCTTTCATTTTGTGGGTATTTAAAATAAATGTTATTAAAGCGAAGACCCGGACATTCATCAATAAATTGATTATTATTCGATTGTTTTTCTTGAGGTAATGAGGTTATCTCCATCAAACGCTCTACTGATGCAAATGAAGCGATCCAAGATGGATATTGTTCCTTAAATATGAATACAGGACGTTGTAGTTGACCAACGAGCTGAATAAATACTAAAAAATCACCATAAGATATAGTTTTATTACTTAAACCATTAATGCCCCAAATAAAAACGGTCAAGTAACTTAATGCAAATCCAATTTCAGTTAGAGAATCCGTACCTATTGTTAGACGAATTTTTGATTTTAAAACTTTAAAAAAAGAATCTTGCAGTTTGGCTACTTGACTTTGTACATACTTATTTTGTTGCATTATCGAAATAAGCTCATGATGTTGCAAATGTTCTTGTATATATTTGTTTACACGACTTCCTTCAAGTCGTACATTTCTTGAAATTGGGACTAACAGGCGGGTATAATAATAACCTGCAAATATGATAATTGGCGAGATTAACCCTATAAATATGGTTAAGACAGGCTGCATCGTCATTAGATATCCCCAAGTGGCAATCAGTTGTATTACAGAATAAACTAAAATAGGGAATGTATATATCATACTTTCAGCAACGATTCCGACATCGCTTGAAAGTCTATAAATCTCATCTCCAGAATGAAATTTTTGTTTTGCCTGTATTTGACTATTGGTCAAAGAGCAAAACATTTTATATTCCAAGTTATTCTCAAATTGTACTCTTGACAAAGTGCGAATATAAATTTCTCCTTGCTCACAAAGCAACTGCGCAACTTTCAATCCAATGAGTGTTACGGCAACAAAAAAAATAATATCCTTTCCTGTGATAGCATCGTTAATAAAAATCTTTGTTGATTCCACAAATGCTAAAGAAAAGAATATCCCGCCAATATTGAGCAGAATTATAACAAGAAGTCTAATCTTAAATCCTGATGAATAATGCCAAAGCCATTTTAAAGAAGATTTCATAAGAATCAATTATCTATAATTGTTGAAGCAATACCTAACTTCAATGCCTGCTCAGCTTTTAAAATACATCCTTTTGACATTAATCCTTTCCAATAACTTTTCCGCTTTTCTGTACGTTGTTCCAATATGGCCGATACTATATCAGTATTAACAGACATTTCTTTAACCTCTCTTAAAAGAGCCTTGACATCATAAATACCTTTTAGACGTTTAGATATTGAATGTATATAGAATGTTGAACCAAGATGACACATCCTAATATCGCCAGCTAAATAAATCAATATTGCTGCAGAATTAACGTATGAAGTATTAATAGTCTGAACTTTACATTCCAAACTGCGCAAAAAATGAAATAGTTCAATAGCTATATCAACATCACCTCCCGGGGAAGAAATGCTGATAGAAAGAGTATCTGCATTAGGATATTGCAAACATAACTTTTCAAGGCTACCAACAAAACTTTTGGCCGTAGTAGTATTAATAGCGTCTGAGAAATTTACTTTAAGTATATCGTTCATTGCTAAATGTTTTTAGATAGTTTATAGCTTTCTGTACGGCTTCCATTTTCTCTTTTATTGAAAAGTCAATTAAATTATTTAAGGCTTTTGATGCCAAAAGAGAGGCAGACCAATAGGCTGATATTTTATGAGCCGCACAGGAGTAAAATTTGTTTGCATTAGTGCTGAAATTCCCGAAATGCTGATAATTCAAAGCCATACAATTTACACAACTCCACCGTATGGGGCATATTTTGCATTCATTATCTATAATTTCTTCTTTTATGTTAGCTGCTTCTTTTAAAATACGTTCCCGTTTTTCTTTTCCTTGAACAATCACCGAAAACATGTGACAGGGCAACAAATCATCATCACAATCGTAAGTATGTACGATGTCTCTTTCCCAACATGGTTTTTCTGCATGATTAGGGTAAACATACGAATGCTCAAAAGCTAAATTAAAAAGAGGCTCTATTGTGGGAATATGCGGATTCTCAAGATAAAATTCAACAATCTTGTTCATTTGCTGATTTAGCGTAGCACATGATTTTTCATCCCAAACAACTCCTTGAGCAAGGCCTCCAATAACATTCACACCTTTATTATAGAGGAAAGTCAAAGAATCGAATAAAGAATCTACACTTTGAGGGAATATAGTCAATTTAACAGGTACTTCAGGCCAATATTTTTTAAAAAAATCTATATCAGCATCTTTTACTCCACGGTTAAAATAGTTCACTTTTGGTGTTCCATCAATACTTAATCCCAAACCAATTTTTTCTGAATGAGAAGAAAACCATCTTTTCATCTCATTTGTGAGAAGAGTACCGTTTGTCCTAATAAAAATTTGCATGTTAGGCATTCGCTCCCATATCCATTCACAAATAGGAGGAATGACCTCATAATTAATAAGAGGTTCACCGCCTAATAAATCTATATTTGTTATCTCACTATCATCCGAAAACTCTCTACTTAAAATTTCAATGGCATCATTAAGGCTCATTTTCCGAGAGTCTTTAAATCTCTCATAACAATATTTGCATGAAAGATTACAACTGTGACTTAGTAAAAGAAGTATAGAATGTTTCATTATGCTACTTCGTGAGTGTGGTTTTAATGGTTATCTTGTAGGGGTCATATTTATATCTTCTCCTTCAACAAATTTGCGATATTGATAGAACTTTCCTTTATAAAAGGACATTGCAACTCTAACACGTGAATAATCACTGAAAACATATAAAAAATTTGTCCCCATCATGCCTAAATCCAGCCTAAAGATGTACCATCCATTATTCGTACCTGCATAATTAAAGGTCATTGCATTATATGCAGATGGCCACATTCCTACAATATGATTATATTCAAGATATGAAGCAGTTGTTGAGAACATAGAAACTACCGTAACCATAATCTTTTGAGGATGCGCTCCATCATCTTTAATCTCATTTCCGTTGGCATCATATGCACGTTCAAAAACATAAACTCCACCTTCTGTAGATTGCGAAAACGAGTTTAATGTAATGAGAACAAAGACGAAACATATAAGTATTCTTGTCATAGTCGTATGCTTTTTCTGATGATTATATTTTTTATTAAAGAAAGCGGGGGATAATATCATCCCCCGCTCACTTTTTGAGCTACAGGTCTGTATTAGCGACCGTTGCAAGAACCACCACATGTACCACGGCATGTTCCCTTACAGCCACCGCCGCCAGTCTGATAACAGTCTGTACATGTGTTCGAGTTCTGAGCCATATGCTCAGCAATCGGACCATTAACCTTGCTATATTCAGCAAGTTTCACTTCCAGTGCCTTAAGAGCTTCGAGATTCATTTTCATACGAAATCCTCCTAATTTAAATTGTTAATAATAGATTTATTTAATAGGCTATTGCCTTTATTTTTTGAGTTTTATCTAATTCCAATAATATATAAACTCATCATATTCGCCTGTCGTTATATCTCGATATAACTGAATAACAGTTTGTTTTTCTTCGACAATGATACACTGTTCTTTCCAAGCATATACAGATAATCCTGAGCGATATTTTGTAAATACGAATTTATCTGACGAACTAGGTATATAATACCTTTTCCCAGATTTACTAACCCCTATTACTTTTAACCACGTTCCATAAGGAGATTGATACGGAGTAATATATAAGGTTTCATATGTTGTTACTTTAGATGTTTCTTCTTTATCGTCATATATCCATTTATATGAACCGCTATAAATATACTTACCATTAGGTTGCCCAAAAACAGATTGGGTATTTAAAACAATCAAACAAAATAGCGACATTATCAATTTAACTATGTATGTTGATTTGAAGTTCAATATATTTTTACATAAAATCATAATATACCTAATTAGAGTTTTTCAGAACTAACTTTGTTAATTGACGTTATTAAATAACATATGGACTAACACTTTTTTCCAAATCAAGATGTTTAAGCACATTGTATGCTTTAATTGCAGTTTGTGCATGTTCTGCATCTTCAGTAGACAAGTGATTTATCATAGCGATTCTTTCTATCTGAAATTCACAGGCAGTCATTGCTTCAGCCAACACTAAAGGACACCACCGTTTATCACGTGAAGCGAAACTACCTCGAAATTTATAGTTAAATCCAGGACAAGTTGGACAAAATCTCCTAAGAACGCAAGTTTCACAATAAGGGTCAGCCATCAAATCTTCCTTTTCCCACTCAATAGCGTTAACTCCTATTGCCCCAGTCCCTAAGACTATAGGTGTAAACATATGACAACCATATTTTTTCCCATCTACATCATATGTTACCATATTTAATCCGCTTCCACATCCATGTATTTGTCTTCGTTCTGTAGGGGCGAGATTAAAGACATCTACATATCGAGTAAGACGATTAAAGGGCCTCAATTTTACATCTTTTAAATATGCCTCCTTTAATAAGCATAATTGTTCTCTATATAATTTAGCATCCTCCATTGTCCAATTTATACCTTGTGCCAATGAAGCGTTAATTTCATAACCCTTACGCTGTACAGAAAGAACACCCTCAGCTAGAAATGGAAGTGTTTCTTTGGATATGGTCATCTGAAATGTTTGTTCAGGCCATAAGTTATGAAAAAAATCTAAATCTATTTCATAATTGTCTGTTCCCCTGTTTTGTGATTGCATTTTGCTAGTTCCATCATAACTTATTCCAAGAATCATATATTTTTTATGTTTCTTGAGCCAATCTTTTATATCATCATTGATTAGCGTTGCATTTGTTGAGGCAAAACAAACCCATGGAACGTTAATAGCACCTTTTTCAAGCCATTCTACAATTTCTTTTATCAAAGTAAAATTCATCAGAGGCTCACCACCCATAAAATCAATCTGGATTTCATCAAACTTATCACTATGCTCTATCATCTCGGCCTCTTTTAAAATAATGTTTTTAGCCAAATCGATAGTCATATAAGCATTTTGCTTATGGGTTTCATAGCAATAGCTACATTTTAAGTTGCACGCATGAGTTATCATCAGCATACAAACTCGTCTTTTGCTTGAATGTTCTTCTTCCCAGATATTATTCGCTATATCATTCATACTTGTTAATCTTTATATAATTACAGCATCTCTTGGTAAGAGATAAATCTGTGTTTTTTATAACTGATTGTCAGACGATTAATGTATTAAACTTGAAAATCTGCAAAACTAATTAGTAGAATTAATTAAACTTTTGTTTCATGAAATAAAAAATATCACCTGTAAATGGGGCAGTTTGCAGAATATTTCGTAAATTTGCAACGGAGTCTTTATCTCTTACCAAGAGATTTGTTTTTTTGCTAAACAAATTTCATTCGTATAGATTGCATAAAGATTTTATAATTAAGCTGTTCGCTTTGTCTACTATACTTGTGTCTAGCGAAGCTAAATAAATTCGTGTAGTTTCCTCGGAATCATGTCCCATACCTTCACTAATGACTGAAATCGGTATATTTTTGGTTTTGGCAATACTCGCCCAACTATGCCTCGTGCAATACATTGTCAGCGCTATAGACAATCCTACTGATTTAGCGATATCTTTTAAGGCAGTATTTACCCTATAAATGGCATTTCTGTATTGTTTTCGGGCATCAACTAAAGGATTAACGATAATAGGAAGTAAATATTCAGTGTTATAAGCATTTTTATACTTGGAAACAATCTCCTCCATACATTTCTCCCATTTGATTGTCAGTTGCTGCCCCGTCTTTCTCCTGCGATACGTGAGAATGCCATTCTTTAAGTCTGACTTTTTCAAATAGGCCATATCTATGAACGCCATACCACGGGTATAGAATGAAAAGAGGAACATATCTCTTGCATACTCCAGATGCGGTTTCAAAGTCAGGTCAAGTTCCTTTATGTGCTTTATTTCCTTTAGCGGTACAGCGCGTTTCACCGTTTTATCAATGCCTGTATAAACATGCTTGAACGGGTACTTTTGTTCGGTAAGCTCCTTTTCTACAGCGCGGTTATATACAGCGCGAAGTATACGCATATAAAAGGATGTGCTATTGGGGCAGATGCCCTTGCCTTTGAGCCATGCTTCATAGAGCATCATGGTGTCGCTGTCTATCTCACCTAAAAGAATGTCCTGCCCCTCGCGAAATTTCATAAAACTGGCTAAGGCTGCTGTGTAGGTTTCCGATGTGCGCACCTTGCCAAGCTGCTTCAACTGCCTTATGATGTCCTGCATGAAACCGAACAGCGATTGCCCGTTTGCGTGGCTGTTGAACTTCTCTACGATATTGTAAGCGGAGTAACTTCCGCCTTGCCTGTCGCATTGCGCGATGATGGCCTGCAACCGTCGGATGTCCCAACCGATATGTTCCGCAACGCTGTGGAGATACCGCTTCCTGTTCTCGTCGGTTTCAGGCATGATTCGGACAGACGATGCTTCCTTGTCCCATTCCGTATCAAGCACGCGGAAGTCCGTTCCGATTTGGCGGACTGTTCGCCCGTGAATTACCTGATAGTAGATGTTGCCCTCCTTGCCGTTTGTGGTAGAGGGACGATATTTTACCTTGATGGATGCCATTCACTTTATTTTTATTGTTTAGATTCTTTTTCTTCATTTCTCACTTGTTCCAACCGTTTGTGAAATACGGCCAGTGTGGAATCTGCTCCGATTGTTTCTGCCAGTTTTTCGTATGCTCCGACAGTCACGGCCAGTTCCGGATATAGTTCATTGAGCATGACGGAAGTCACTTGGTATTTGTCCGCAACCGTTCTCAGCCGCCTGTTTTCATCCCGGTATTCACGCCATTGCGCCCAACTGACGATAAACAGGGCAAAGAACACGAGCGTACTGATGATGCCAGTCCATGCGTAAGGGTTCTTGTACCAGCCATCGGGGAGCCTGTCCCATAGCCGCCTGATACCCCTTGTCACTCTGTCCGGTCGGATTGCCTGCCAAAGTTTCGCCCCAAAGCCTTGACATTGCTGTGCCTTTTCCGAAATCCGCTTGTCTTTCTCCACATGGTCGGTAAGCACTTCCAGTATCTTGTAAAGCAAATCCTTGGTAGTAGGGATTCCGCGCTTTCGCATGTCCTTGTCGTTGGCATCGGTATATACCTGCAAGCTCACAATCATTTCCTCACCCAATGATTTTTTATAGTCCTCGATGGCTTCCTTGCTCCCGAAAATGCCGTTGATGTTCTCCGGCGTGCTGCCGCCGAAGAAACGTATGACAGGCTCCAGTTTCACCGTAAGCCTTTTCACCGCCTCGTCCTTGTCCAGAGCGTCCTTTGCGACCAGTATCTTCTTGATTTCCTCGATGTCCTCCGCCAATGCCCCGATGAGGTCGGCTATGTTCTGTAAGTTGTCCTTCATCTTCTCATTTTTCTTGGTTTATACTTGTTCTTTTCCTTGTCGTTCTCGCCCCAGCCGCTTTCGTTTCCTCCACCTCCTCCGCCGGATGAAACCTTGGCCTGTTGTGGCTGGACGCACAACTCAACGAGTACGCCGATACCCACTTGGATAATGTCGGAGCTGGATTCAGCAGGACTGCCGCCGTTGCCGTCCGTTGCCGCTCCGTCCTGTGACGGCTGTCCGATAAAAGTGCCTGCCGTAAGGCTGTCTGCCGCCATGTCCGGCATGGTTGGCGGTGTCCGTCCGCCAAAGCCGTTGTCCAGTACACGGGGGTGCCATTCCATACCCTCGGCGATGTGTCCTCTCAACTGCTTGTCCAGTCTATAAAAGCCCATGCTGCGGTCTATCTGCGAGCCGCTGAACGAAATGCCGTCCTTGGTGAATGACACACCCACGATATTGCCGTTGCGCCTGTCGAGCTTGAAGTTTACCCCGATGCCCTGCTTGGCCAGCCTGTCGCACAATTCCGACCAACTGTTACAACGGGGCAGGGCTGCTTTGACGGCATCATGGATTTGGTATTTCACCTTGTCCTTTCCTCGCAGACGGTCACGCTTCACTTTCTCTTTGCCTTTGGAGAAGTGCAGCCCGTATTCCCGTGTGAGAGCCTTGCACACCGCCACATTGCGTGTGGCATCGTTCCGGTCGCTGATGGTGTTCCCGGCATTGTCCACCCTGTTGGCCACGATGTGCAGGTGCGGATGCTCTTTGTCGGTGTGACGGCATATAATATACTGGGTGTTCACAATGCCCATGCGCTTCATGTACTCACGGGCGATTTCAGCCATCAGTTCGTCAGTCAGCCTGGGCGCGTCCTCATGGGCGAAGTCCAGCGAGATGTGGTACACCGGATTTTTCAGCCTGCGCCCCGGCTTGTCATCAGCCTGTCCCTGCATACTCCTTGCAATGGCTGTGTTGTCATCAAGCCTCACGTCCTTGCTGTCGATGAGCCTTGCCTTTTTCGGGTTGTTCACGTAGTTCACCAGCTTGGCGAAGCTCGCCCGTTTTTTCAAGTCGCCCATCATATATCCGCGATGATTTTGTTGAACTCGTCCAACAAGGCGGTGATTCTTTCTTTGGTTCTCGGAAAACCATGTTGATGTGCCATCTTCGCCAGTTGGTTCAGGTTATTGCATCCTCCCTCCAGCATCCTTATCTGCTGTCTGTCCTCCTGCGTCCGTGCCGCCACGACCTTGCCATGAAGCAATAGTTCGCGCAGGAAGTGCGACGGCTTCTTGCCTGCATCGGCAATCCGTTTCATGACCGTCTTCCACTCGGCCAGCGTAAGCCGTGTGGATATGGTCTTAGTCCGCGCCTTGCCCTTTATGGCCTTGGGGCGGCCTCCTTTATGATTGGTATCTTGCTTTGTCATTCGCTTGCTATTGTCTGTTATAAATGGGTCGGCTTTTTTTTAGGGCTGCAATCCGGTCTTGCCGTATCCGCATGGTCGGGTCGCCGTTGGTGGCGTGGTTTTCGTGGACGAAAACATTAACTTGCCAGCCCTAAAAAACGCCCCTATAAATACTTCATTCCATACCCTATTTCCCACCTTTGTATAAGAGGTATTACAGTCTAAAGTATGCCCGTTTGCGTTGGTTGCCATGATGAATTGTGGTCACGACATTGTTCCCCTGCATTATCGGTTGGGGGTTGCTCGGTTTCTTTTTTCCCTGTTATCGCATTGGCAAAGTTCTCTGCATCTGCTGATGTGTTGAACACATATCCGCCGTTCCCGTAGTCGCTCCAGTAGCCGTTGAACTCCCGTGCTCTTGGGTTAAATTTCCGTTCTCCGGCTGCTTCATATTCATTGGAGAAACGCACGGCGAAAATCTCCGCACCGCTTCTTGAATGCGTCCTTTGTTCGATGATGTAAGGTGGATTTTGTTGTTCCTGTCCGGCGCAGTTATCCGGTGTGGGTACGCCTGTTTGCATGTCTTGTGTTCCGGTTACTTCCTCGATTTGTCCGCTCTCTTTTTCGGGAGCCGGTTCGTCTGGAGAGTTGCCGCAGTCTTTGGTCTCATGCACGCTTTTTCGCTTGGGCGCATCCTTTGGCACTACGGAGTCATTGAGCCATGACCTAATCTCCGTGCGCATGAAGTAGAGCTTGTTGCCCTGCTTGCGGTAAGGTATGCGACGCTCGGAAGTCATGGCATAGATGGTGGAAACGGATTTGCACAGCATGGCTGACACATCCTCCACTGTCATGATCTCCGGCAAAGGCTGTGCGGCGTTTGCCGACATCAGTTTCTCCACCATTTCTGTAAGCGTGTCGATTTTGGAGTGGAGTTCTGCCACGGCACGGGGCAGATTGTCAAAAGACATATGCAATGGTTCGTTGTCTGTCATATCAATGAATTATTGAATGTAGGGAAAATCAATCCGCACGGGCGAGCTTACGCATGATGGCCTGTGCTTCCTCCGAAACCTGTGTTTGTGATGCGACTGGGTTCTGCCGCAGCCATTTCAGAAGCTCTGATTTCTCAAAATACACCATTTTGTTGTTCGGCTTGAAATAAGGGATGACTTGGTTATGGGTCATCTTGTAGAGCGAGCTTTTGGATATGCCGAGGAACATTGCCGCTTCTTCCAAGTTCAGCACTTCCTTTGAGGCATACACCACGTTCTTTACCTTTTCAACCTCCTGTTTAAGCCCGTCCACCATCTTTCGGAGCAAGGCTGTTTCGTTCGGGTTCTGTTCTGTTTTACACATAGTCTTTATCTGTTTAATTGTTATTCTTAGCCGTTGCCATCCGCTTGTGTTTCTTTAGGTTGGCAAGTGCAAAGTTAAAGCGAAAAGGATATGAAAACAATACCTCAATTTGAGTTTAACCAACTGTGCAACAGTGATTTATGCGACAAATATCCAGCTAAAATGCCAATTCAAAAAATGTCGCTTTTCCACACCGAGTGTACAAGTTATACAGAGGCAAAATTCCATTGGCAACATTTACTTTTAACCTTGCATACAGGTTTTTATAACAGCAGAAATTTGCTAACTTTGCCACAACCTTGAATATTGGAGTGTACAAGCATTTTTCTGTCGGTTGCAGTGGCTAATGTGGCAGTCCAAATGCCAACCCAAAAACATCTGACGGAAAATGAAGATTTAACATTCATACTTGCAAGTCTGATTCTTAACATTCGATTACAATAGTGTTAAATACGGGGGAAATAGTTTTTCGGATTTTTGTTGCACGTTTGTTACGCGAGCGATTTTTCAAATCTTATATAATTGATAATCAATAAGATATAAGCTAATAGAAACTTCCGAAGTACAACAT
>ERZ838516.2441-NODE-2441-length-19700-cov-14.162993_pt1 | contig 19700 bp, 17 predicted proteins | sample MGYA00519910_ERZ838516 | MGnify/ENA primary metagenome ERZ838516 (study PRJEB31850, sample SAMEA3708837) | human gut metagenome | biome: human gut; feature: human-associated habitat; material: faeces | place: China | collected 2014 ... | reverse complement strand
TTCACAAATCTTATATCAGTTTTTAACGTTTACACAAAACTTGAAACGGTCTCAATTCAGGCTCTTTGTAGATATATTTTAAGTGGAAATTTTTAAAATATATATCTATTTTAAATAAGTTGATTATTTTTGAGATGATAAGAGCTATAACCTATATTTATATTAGTTGAAGTTGCAAAAAATATGTATTTAATTAAAAGATGGAGCAAGTACTTAGGAGATGTAATAGCTTAGGTATTTGCTCTTAATTTGTTCATAATAATTATTTTAATTTCTAATGACGGTATTAAAATTTTTAATTCAATAAGATTTAATTTTATGTTAAAATAAATCTAAATAGCAATGATTGAGGCAAAATATGATGAAGTATATGAAGTTTGCGATAAAGCATTTCGACTTCAGTAACTGATAAATGTTTGCAAATTAGATACACGGCAAAAAATCAAAGAAAAAGTAACAACAAAAAAATTTCCTGCTTATATGGTAAAAAAGTGCTATAATAAATCCTGAATATTAAACAGGTATTACTTTTAAAACAATATTATTAAGGCAATGGAATGGTATTATGAAAACAAGAGAAGAAGCACTGGCATATGGCCTATCATTTAAGGATACATATATAGAAGCTCCGTTTCATGATGAAAACTGGCAGCTTGTGAGAGTAAAAAGTAACAAAAAAGTTTTTTTGTGGACTTATGAACGGAATGGTTATATTAATCTTAATGTAAAAGTTTCACCTGAGTGGAGAGATTTCTGGCGAAGTGCTTATGCATCTGTAGTTGCGGGATATCATCAGAATAAGGAACATTGGAACACTATTATCCTTGATGGTTCAATACCGGATAAAGATATTAAAAGAATGATAGCGGAAAGCTATGACCTTGTATCTGACAGCCCGACAAAAAGAATATACAGTGCGGTTAAAAAGATTCCGAGAGGATGCGTAGCCACATATGGACAGATTGCTGAACTTGCAGGTGACAGAAAAATGGCACGTGCGGTTGGCAATGCATTGCATAAAAATCCTGATCCTGAAAATATTCCGTGCTACAGGGTTGTGAATTCCAAGGGAGAACTTTCGGGGGAGTTTGCGTTCGGAGGAGCAGGAAAACAGGCAGAACTGCTTGAAGCTGACGGAGTAGAAGTTATAAATGGAAAAGTTGATTTAAAGAAGTATGGCATGAATATTTATTTATAAAATTAAATCGACAATTTATATTTTATATGATAGACTTAAAAAGTAGCTTATATTAATGATTTATACGTTTTTTTGGATAAGGGACAGAATATGGAGAAGAACAAGAGATATAGTACAAGTTTATTTGTTATATTATGCCTATTACTCAATCTTTCGGGCAAGTGTCTGGCACAATGGCTTAAGCTTCCTATATGGATGGATTCTTTCGGAACTATAGCCGCCACATATGTGCTTGGTCCTGTATGCGGTGTTATTGTCGGAGTTACCCTTAATACATTATATTCTATAATTTATTCCTGGACATATATTTGTTATGCTGTTGTAAGTGCTTTAATTGCAGTAATTGCAGGAGTGTGTATCAAAAAAGATTACATGAAAACACTTCTAGGAGCACTGACGGCAAGCTTCTATATTGCATTTGTATCTTGTGTAGTGTCTGTAATTTTCAATTATATTTTTTTCAATGGTTATACAAATAATATTTGGGGAGACGGAGTTATTGATTCCCTTATAAGCATAGGTTTTAATAATATTATAAGTTACGCTGCGGGAGAATTTTATGTTGATTTTCTTGATAAGGTTATAGCGGTATTAATTCTGTTTGTTTTTGTGAAATTTGACAAAGGATGGAAAAGATTCGATAAAAGAGTAATATCGGTGTGTCTGATGTTTGCGTTGGCATCATCGGTTATAGCCAGGATTGGGCAAAATATGAATCTGTCAATAGAAGCACAGGCAAAAACCCAGAATGAACAACAAAAAGATGCTGATGTAATGGTACAATCAGATAACGATAAAATACAGGATTACAGTTCTTATCTTCAGACGGTGTACGGAAGAGAAAACGGAATACCGGGCGGCTGTGCCAATGATATTGTGCAGACGAATGACGGAATATTGTGGATAGGTACATACGGCGGACTTTATAGATATAACGGAAAAGAATTCGTATGGATTGATGAGTATGATTCGATAAAAAGCGTTAATTGTATGTATCTTGATGAAGAGGGCAGATTATGGATAGGAACCAATGATAATGGCTTGTCTATTATGATAAACGAACAGGTTGCCAATGTTGTATCGGAAAAAGATGGTTTATCTGATGATGCTGTAAAATGTATAACACAGGGAACAGATGGCTGTTATTACGTCGGAACAACAGGCAAGATGTCGGTATTATCCATGGCGGGCGGACTTTCCGTAAAAAAGGTAATAGATGACGTCACATATGCTGTAAGCATTGATGCCGACAAGAGTGGAAATGTTGCAGCGGTAAGTGATAGCGGAAAATTAAGCGTAATAAGGGATACGGATGTAATATCGCAATATGTTCCGGCTGACGGAAGTACATATACAACCTGTACATTTGATGAAGATGGTATATTGTATGCAGGAACATCTGCAGATAGTATTGATGTATACAGAGTTGACGAAGGTATTCCTACGTTAATTGATAATCACAAATGTAATGAATTAAAAAATATAAAAAGCCTGAAATTTGTTGATAATATATCGTCAAGAGAAGAAATTTTGTTTGTGTGTGCGGATAACGGAATAGGATATTATAACAACATCGGTGACTTTGTAAAACTTAATACGGGAAATTTTAACAGCTCAATAGATAACATGACTTATGATTATCAGGGAAATCTTTGGTTTGTATCATCGCGTCAGGGGATTTTAAGGCTCAGTAAATCAGCATTTACACAGCTCTACAATACATATAATACAGACAGCTCGGTAGTTAATACCGTTACATGGTGGAATGATGGATTTTACATAGGAACCGACAATGGATTATATGTTTCTAAAGATGAGAACACGAATACAAAGGGAAGATGTATCACACCTGTTATTGATGCGTTAAATGGCGTTAGAATTCGCTGCATAAAAGAGGACAGCAAAGGAAATCTGTGGATATGTACATCGGGTGCTGGTGTATATAAGCTGACAATTGACGGTGGTGTAAAAAAATATGATAAAAGCAACGGACTTAACGGCGAACTCTACAGAACAGTAACGGAATTGTCCGATAATACAATACTTGTTGCCGGGGATTCGGGAATGAGTTTTATAAAAGATGATGATTCAGTCTATAACATAGGAACACAGATGATAAACAGCAAGGTGCTGTGTACTTTGCAGGCAGATGATAAGACAATATTTGCGGGTACGGATGGAAATGGAATAGAAGTCATACGTGATGGTGTTATTGTGGGTAATTTCGGTAAAAATGAAGGACTTAGCTCGGAAGTTATTTTAAGAATGGTTGATGACAGTTCCGGTGATGGCATATTTATTGTTACAAGCAACAGTATATGCTATATGGATAAGACACAAAATATACGTGTGCTTAAAAATTTTCCGTACTATAACAATTATGATATTGTCAATGGAAAAGATGACATGCTGTTTGTTTTGAGTTCTGCGGGGATTTTTGTGGTAGATGAGAAAAAGCTGCTGTCAGGCGATGATGTGGAATATCGTTTGCTTAATAATCAGTCGGGACTTCAAAATACAATTACGCCTAATTCATGGAATTACCAGGATAAAAATAACAATCTTTATATTTCAACGGAAGATGGCGTAATAGTTATAAACCTGGAAAATTACACCTCTAATATCAGGTCATACCGAATACAGATGAAATCGATTCAGGTAGATGATGAACTTATCAGAGTAAGAAGAGGGGAAGATATATATATTAACAGCGGGGCACATGTTCTGGAAATGTTTCCGGAGATAGTTAATTATTCGGTAAATGTTCCGTATGTCAGTATATATTTGGAAGGTTATGACAGCGAGCCGAGGGTTATGCTTCAAAGTGAAATGAATAATATAGTATACAGAAATATACCTGTCGGAACATACAAATTTCATCTTGCAGTGCTTGATGATAAGGGAAAAGTGACAGTAACAGAAAATATATATACTATTATTAAAAAAGCCGAAATATATGACAACTGGTGGTTTAAAATATATATGGTTGCTGTATTTGCAATTATAGTAGCATATATTACTTGGATAATATTTCATACACAGGTTAAAAGAACTCTTGATTTTCAGAAAAAAGAGCTTGAATTTGTCAAGAAACAGCTTGAAATGGGTAACGAAACCGTTATGACAATAGCGAGGACCGTAGATGCAAAAGATATAAATACAAGCCAGCATTCATTAAGAGTTTCCGAATATTCCGTGCTTATAGCGAAAGAATTGGGCTACAACGAGGACGAATGTGAAAACTTGAAAAAAGCGGCACTTTTGCATGATATAGGAAAGATAGGTATTCCTGACAGAATTCTTAATAAGCCCGACAGACTTACTGATGAGGAATATGCACTTATGAAATCGCATGTTGAAAAAGGTGCACAGATACTTAAAAATTTCACGCTTATAAATCATGTTGAGGAAGGTGCGTTATATCACCATGAAAGATATGACGGAAGCGGTTATATGTATGGTCTTAAAGGTGAAGAAATACCGCTTAATGCAAGAATTATCGGAATTGCAGACGCTTTTGACGCGATGACGGCAAACAGAGTATACAGGAAAAAACTTGATAAGGATTATGTTATCAGAGAAATTAAACGTGGAAGCGGTACACAGTTTGACCCTAAACTTGTAGAAATAATGCTTGGTCTTATTGAAAAAGGCCTTATTGATATAGACAATCTGTATAAGGATGGTGAAAATCATGGGGAACAATGATATTAAAGAAAAGATAAAAAAAACACTGTCATATACAGCAAAAAGAGACTGCATAATAACATTGATAACATGTATAGTGGTAAGTATAGTTATAGGTGCATTTATTGTTTATTTAAGGCGTGGTGAAGATAAAACCATAAAAGTAGGAGTTGTCTACGTCGGAGATGCAAGTACAATGTATACAAATAATTTTATAGAGGCATTGTCTGATATAGAACAGGAATATAATGGTAAAGTTGAAATTGTTTCTATGTATAATGTTGCCGAGGGAACCGAGAGGGACTATCTTGAGAGGCTGGTCAGTGATGGTTGTAATATGATTTTTTCGACAAGTTATAATTATGGTGTGACTACAAAAGAATTGGCACAGAAATACCCCGAGGTGCAATTTTGCATGGCAACATGTTCCAATTCCAATGAAGAACCGTATCTGAAAAATTATCATACATTTATGGGAGCAATATATCAGGGTAGATATGCCGCAGGTGTGGCCGCAGGAATGAAGCTTAAAGAACTTATAGATGACGGCATAATTTCGGAGTCCGAGGCAAAAATAGGATATGTCGGTGCGTATCCTTACGCCGAGGTTATATCGGGATATACGGCATTTCTTCTCGGTGCAAGGTCTGTTGTGCCGCAGGCGGTTATGACCGTTAAGTATACAAATTCATGAAATGATTACCGTACCGAAAAGAAGTATGCTAGGGAATTAATAGACGAGCATTGTATAATTATATCGCAACATTCCGATACGGCAGGTCCGGCTACCGCATGCGAAGAAACATCTTCAGATGTACCAGTATACAATGTGAGTTATAATCAGAGCATGCTCGACATTGCACCTACAACATATCTGACAGGCTGCAAAATTAACTGGAAACCGTATATGAAATCAGCTATAGATGCAGTTCTTAATGATAAAGTGATAGAGAAGCATGTTAAAGGCAATGTAAACGGAAATGATGTCGGTGCGGGATTTGACGAGGAATGGGTATCAATGCTGGAATTCAATGATATAGCTGTTGCAAACGGCACCAAAGAGAGGGTGAAAAAGGTTATTGAACAGTTTAAAAAGGGCAATATAAATGTATTTCAGGGTGACTATATCGGGGTAAATCCTGATAATCCGTCAGAAAAGATAGATTTAAAAGAAGGATATATTGAAAATGAGTACAGTTCAGCCCCGACATTTAAGTATATTTTAAAGGATATAATTACTGTTGAGTAATCGCTTTTAATATTGGCTGGGTGTAAAAATCCAATATTTTAGTGGTCTGTCGCAGCTGGCATTGCAGGAGAAATTTATACTGGATGATTTATCACAGATATTGTAAAGCTGAAAAAAAGAGGCATAAATCAGATGAACGGTTTTTCTATAAAGACGGAAATACAGGAATTTGATACAATGTAATGTATTGAAAAAAGCAATACGTTGTGGTGCATTAAAATATACAGGACGTGTATATTATGGCAGCAAATGTTACAGCACGTATTCAACCAAATATAAAAGAGCAGGTAGAAGCGATTCTGGAAAGGATAGGGATTCCTGTATCTGTATTTATTGATATGACATACAGGCAGGTTATTATGAGGGATGGAATTGCACATTATATTTTATATGACCTTATGAATCTTTAAAGGCTATTGTGGTAGAATTTAAAAAAGTAGGATAGTTTTTATATGGAAATCTGCCGCTTTTTCTGATAAAATAATAGAAAAATTTATACGAGGAGAATTTTAATGAAAATAGGTATTTTAGGATATGGAAATCTTGGAAGAGGTGTAGAATGTGCAATTAAGCAGAATCCTGATATGGAACTTGCGGCCGTTTTTACGAGACGTGCACCGGAAACAGTTTCAATTCTTACAGAGAGTGCAGCAGTTTGTTCTGTTGATGACATTGCACAGTGGAAAGATAAAATTGATGTTATGATTCTTTGTGGCGGAAGTGCCACAGATTTGCCGGTTCAGACACCTGAGTATGCAAAGATGTTTAATGTTGTTGACAGTTTTGATACACATGCAAGAATTCCTGAACATTTTGCGAATGTTGACGCATCTGCAAAGGAAAGCGGACATGTCGGAATTATTTCCGTTGGCTGGGACCCGGGAATGTTTTCTTTAAACCGTATGTATGCAAATGCAATTTTACCTGAGGGACGTGATTATACATTCTGGGGAAAAGGTGTAAGTCAGGGCCATTCAGATGCAATCCGCCGAGTTGAAGGTGTTAAGGACGGAAAGCAGTATACAATTCCTGTAGAATCAGCTCTTGAGGCTGTAAGAAATGGTGAGAATCCTGAACTTACTACAAGGCAGAAACATACAAGAGAGTGTTTTGTTGTTCTTGAAGAGGGGGCTGATGCAAAAAAGGTTGAAGAAGAAATTAAGAATATGCCAAACTATTTCGCAGAATACGATACCACAGTGCATTTTATCAGCGAAGAGGAATTAAAGAAGAACCACAGCGGAATTCCACACGGTGGATTTGTTATCCGTTCAGGTAAGACGGGCTGGAATCAGGAAAATAATCATGTTATTGAGTATAGCTTAAAGCTTGATTCAAATCCTGAATTTACATCATGTGTCATTGTGGCATATGCAAGAGCTGCATATTGTCTTTACAAAGAAGGTCAGAGCGGCTGTAAGACTGTATTTGATATTGCACCTGCATATCTGAGTGCAAAGGACGGAGCAGAACTTAGGAAGACACTCCTGTAATTATAATCATAGCAATTTAAGGAGCATTGTATAAAGGCACCTGAATTGTTAAGAGAGGGCGGTGTGTCAGAAGATATTATTCATGGAGTTGTTTCCCATGGTTATGGGATAACAGTTGATGTTGCACCGGAACATGAAATGGAAAAAGTGCTTTTTGCGGCAGACGAGCTAACAGGTCTCATATGGGCAGCAGCTCTTATGCGTCCGTCAAAGAGCACAAAAGACATGGAACTTAAATCATTAAAAAAGAAATATAAGAGCAAAGGTTTTGCAGCAGGCTGTTCAAGAGAGGTTATTGAACGCGGTGCACAACAGCTCGGCTGGGAACTTGAAAAACTTCTTACAATGACACTTGCAGCAATGGCTGCATCAGAGGATACAATTAATGAAGAAATTGAGAGCATGAATGCAAATGGCAGTAATTGAACTGGGAAAAAACATTTCATATATAGAGCCGACGCAAAATCCATTGTCAGCAAATGTAGTGATGATTGAAGGAGAAAATAATCTGTGGCTGTACGATGTCGGAAATAATCCGTGTGTGCCACAGATTATATCTGCTTTTAACACTTCAAATAAGAAGATAAATGTGATTTTGTCTCATTTTCATGCAGACCATATAGGTAATCTTGATAAAATCAGCTATTCAAATGTGTATCAGGGCAGATTGACTTATAAATATACGAAAACAGGTGAAATACTGGAAAATGATTTGTATTTTTGTGATGGTAATATGAATCTTCATATTTTTCCACTCCCGTCAAGTCATGCCAAAGGTTCTCTGGCATTAGAAATAAATGAAAAATACTGTTTTTTGGGGGATGGTGTTTATGCAATGCAAAAAGGTGAAAAAAGGCTTTATAATGCAGGAATTCTTAAAGAAGAAATTGAAATTCTAAAAAATATAAAAGCACAACATTTTATGCTTAGCCATAGAAATCCTTTTGATAATTCAAAGGATTCGGTTATAAGGCTGCTTGATGGGATATATGCCAAAAGAAAAAGCGGAGAGCCGTATATTTCCGGCATTGATGGGGAATGAGAGGTATTAAGTTAGTCGTATCAGAAAGTATGCAGAGTATATTTATGTAATCTGCACACTTTACATTTACACAAAATAGGTATACTATATAATTAAAATTCCACTATATACAGGAGGAGAATTATGAATTATTCTATTAATACAAAATGCGTACAGGCAGGTTATACACCGGGCAATGGCGAACCAAGACAGATTCCTATTATCCAGTCAACAACATTTAAGTATGATACAAGCGAAGATATGGGAAAGCTTTTTGACCTTGAGGCATCAGGATATTTTTATACAAGATTGCAGAATCCGACCAATGATTATGTAGCTTCAAAGATTGCAGCACTTGAGGGTGGTACAGCGGCAATGCTTACTTCATCAGGTCAGGCAGCCAATTTTTTTGCGTTGTTTAATATATGCGAAGCAGGAAGCCACATTGTTTCTTCATCATCTATTTATGGTGGAACATTTAATCTTATTGAAGTAACTATGAAAAAAATGGGCATAGATGTGACATTTGTAGACCCTGATTGCACAGATGAGGAACTTAATGCTGCATTTAAGGATAATACAAGAGCTGTTTTTGGAGAGTCAATAGCCAATCCAGCACTTACAGTTCTTGATATAGAGAAATTTGCAAAAGCAGCACATGAACATGGTGTACCGCTTATTGTAGATAATACATTCCCTACTCCAGTTAATTTAAGACCTATAGAATGGGGAGCTGATATTGTTACACATTCTACAACAAAATATATGGACGGACATGGTGCAGCTGTAGGCGGTGCGATTGTAGACAGTGGTAAGTTTGACTGGATGGCACATGCTGACAAATTTCCGGGACTTTGTACTCCTGATGAGTCATATCATGGAATTACATATGCAGAGAAGTTTGGTAAAGAGGGTGCGTTTATAACTAAGTGTACTTCACAGCTTATGAGGGATTTGGGCTGCATTCAGTCACCTCAGAATGCTTTTATTTTAAATCTCGGTCTGGAGTCACTTCATGTGCGTATGCCAAGACATGTGGAGAACGGACAGGCTGTTGCAGAATTTCTTGAGAAGCAGGATAAGGTTGAATTTGTCAATTATCCGGGACTTCCATCGAATAAATATTATGAAATAGCAAAGAAATATATGCCAAACGGAGGTTGTGGTGTAGTTTCCTTTGAATTAAAAGGTGGAAGAGAAGCAGCAGAAAAGTTCATGAAGAATCTTAAACTTGCAGCAATTGAGACTCATGTAGCTGATGCGAGAACATGCTGCCTTAATCCTGCAACATCAACACACAGACAGATGAATGATGAACAGCTTGCAGCGGCGGGAATTCCGGCGGGACTTATACGTATATCATGTGGTCTTGAAGATAAGAATGATTTGATTGCCGATATCAAGCAGGCACTTGATGCTATTTAAGAAAAATTTAATAAACATCTTCAAATAAGCTTGAAGAGCATTTTAATTAAGTAATATTTCAAAAGGAGAAGCTTACGGGCTTCTCCTTTTTGGACTCAGGTTATTCATTATATTAAAATCTTGCAAGCATACGGCTTAGGATTTTATCGCATATAAATGTATAAGCAGAACTAAAGATATTTGCACTTATTCTTAAAATAACAGCGTATTGGGCACCGAAAAGCCCTGCTGCAATAGATAGTGCACCAAATGTATTAAAAGCTGTCTGCCATGCATATCCTGCTGAATATCCAACACCGATACCACCGATTATTCCTATATAAGGGTACATTGATGAAGGCAGTACATAGTAAAGGACAAGGAAAAGAAGGCATCCGACTATATTAAAAAGTCCTCTTTTCACAGCTCTTGGCTTTATGTCATTTGAAAATGGAAGGCAGACTGACATACAGGCGATACCTGCCCACATGGCACGAGGGAGGTTGAGCAGTGACATTGCAAGTATTGAACTTGATACAATAAAAGTTAGTTTAATATACCATTTTGTGCGTGATGAAGTAATATTAAATTCTGAAAATAAATTTTTAAAAGTACGATGGTAAGGTCTGTTTTTCTGATTTTTGTAAAAAACAATCATGCATATAAGCATGCCTGCTGACAAACCTGCAATTCGCATAAGATAATCGTGTTCGCTTACATCATATCCCAGAAGCAGGAGATAACTGAGAACAAATGTTGAATGGTTATACATAATGACATTATGACAGCTGAAAATCATAAGGAGCATTATACATAAGAAATTAATAAAAAATGCCGGTATGGCAGGCACCATATTTGCAAGACGAGGACCGGCAGCTAATATTACAAATATACCTGCAATTGAAATAAGTCCGTGATTTGTCTGAATACCAAAATCAGCCTGTCTGAGTACAAGTACAGAAAGCAGAACGCATACACCAACGACGCTGTTACTGTTTCCTGTCAACATACTGAAAATAGTTACAATTGCAACGCAGAATATCATTACAAGATAAACCTTGAAATTATATATTAAAATATGTCTGAATTTTTCTTTTTTGTCATGTGTATTTTTGATTAACTGCTTAGAACCTGCAGAACTAAGCTGTAATTCCTGATAAAATGTCATAGAAATCTCCTTGTGATGATGTAAAAATAATCCCCACAATAGATAGGGTTGAATAATATAACATTAATGACGGATTATGTCAAATAATTTTAATTTTACATGTAAAATTTTAGATGCAAATTTAAATAATAAGTACCAATGCAAAAATAAAAGTTATATAATAAAATTATAGGGAAGAAGGGGAATGACAGCTGCCTGACAAAAAAGGGAGAGAGTATCAGGACAGCTATCGGAGTTTATGAAAAGGTTTTATCTAATGTCTTTCGACATTGTCTATATTACAGATAAAATGTGATTAATAATTGTTGATTTTATGAAAAAATTGTGAAAAACATGAAGTGTCTCGAAGAAAACAAAAAACAGGATACAGAAAGGCGGTTAATATGAAAGTTGGAATTATAGGAATGGGAAATATGGGTGCAAAATATGCCCTGATGATAGCAAAAGGTGATGTCAAAGGCATGGAACTTGCTGCGATAACAAGAGTTACTGATGAAAGATGGGATATGATTAGACAATATGTTTCACCTGAACTTATGAAGTTTAATTCGGGCGACGATATGTATGCTGCCATAGATGACAACAGTCTGTCAGTGGATGCAGTAATAATAGTAACACCACATTATTCACATGAAGAACTTGTTAAGAAAGCGTTTGAACGTGGAATAAGTGTACTTTGTGATAAACCTGCAGGAGTTTATTCAAGACAGGCAAGAAGTATGTGGGAGGCATATCAGAGTGCAAAAAAAAGCTGTCCGAAACTTCAATACGGATTCATTTTCCATCAGAGAACATTTCCTGTTTATAGAAAAATAAAAGAAATAATCGATAATAAAACGTATGGTAATATTAAAAGGGTAAACTGGGTTATTACAGACTGGTACAGACCTGATGCATATTATGAATCTGGTAAATGGAGAGCAACGTGGAAATATGACGGAGGAGGAACTCTGCTTAACCAGTGTCCTCATAATCTTGATTTATTGTCATGGATATGTGGAAACCCTTCAGATGTTGCCGGATTTTGCAGTGAAGGCAAGTATCATCCGATAGAGATAGAAGATGATGTTACAGCATATATGGAATGGGAGAATGGTGCAAGCGGAGTGTTCATTGCATCAACAGGCGAGGCACCCGGTGTCAACAGGCTGGAGATAAGTCTTGATAATGCTCTTCTTGTATGTGACAAAGGCCAGCTTCGTGTATGTGAACTTGACAAGCCGGAAATAGAATACAGAAGAGGAAATGGTGATTTATTTGCTAAGCCAAAGTATGAGTGGAAAGATATAAAGACAGAGCCAAATGATGGTGCATATGAAAAACTACTGACAGAATATGCAGCGGGAAGGTGTGTTGCAAATGGAGACGAAGCTATTAACAGTCTTTATTTATCCAATGCAATATACCTTTCATCATGGAAAAACAGAAAAGTTGCATTGCCTGTAAGTGGCAGCAGATATGAACTTATGTTTGAAAAACAGTTTGAAAAAGAACTTGAAAAAAAGATTAATAAAGCTATAAGACGTAAGTGATAGAATAGCAGAAGCCGCGGTTTTATATAACTGCGGCTTCTAAAGATTTTTCGAGATTTTTCAATTCTTTTAATTCTCTTATTGTAAAATATCCACATACAATGGCGGCGGCTGCATCGGCGATAGGACCTGCATACATTACGCCGTCAATTCCCATAAAAATAGGGAAAATAATTATAAGCGGAAGCAGGAACAATATCTGTCTTGTAAGTGACATAAATACACCAAGTCTTGATTTACCTATAGAATTAAAGAAATTTGATGTTACAGGCTGTATTCCGTTGATGATTGTCAAAAACATATATATTCTGAAATACCTTTCAGAAAACTTAAAATATAATTCACTTCCGTTACCGAATATACTGATAATCTGGCGTGGAAATACCTGAAAACATACAAATGCAATAAGCGATAAACCGGAAGCTGCAGCAAGTGCCAGCAGATATGTTTTACGTACACGTTTATATTTTTTTGCTCCGTAATTAAAGCCGATAACAGGCTGTGTTCCCTGAGATATTCCGATTACAAATGACATAAATATCATATTTACTTTTGTGATAATTCCGGCACATGCGAGAGGAATATCACCGCCATATACAGACATTGCACCATAATGTGCAAGTGTGTTATTCATTACAATCTGAACGACTGTCATTGCAATCTGGTTGAAACATGCACTTGCTCCGAGGATAAAAATATTTTTCCAATGATGCATTGAAACTGTAAAGCTGCTTTTGCTTAATTTTATATTTTTAAAATGAAACATATAGCGTAAACTTATGCAAAATGAAATTATCTGTCCAATAATAGTTGCAAGTGCGGCACCTGTCATTCCCATCTTAAATACAAATATGAAGACAGGATCAAGAATTGTATTTACAATTGCACCGATAAGCATTGATGTCATTGAATAGTTTGGACTACCATCTGCGAGAATCAGCTTGCTCATTCCTGTATTGGCTATCAGAAATGGAAAGCCTATAGCAGTAATACGTGTATATGCTTCTGCATATGGAAGTACATCAGGTGTTGCACCGAAAAATTTAAGCAGTGGTGTAAGGAATATAGTGGTTATAAGAAATAAAAGTATTCCCATTATAGTCATAAGAATTATTCCATTGCCGGCATATTTTTCTGATTCTTTTTTTTCACCTGCACCAAGATGCAGTGAGTAATTGGTTGCACAACCAATTCCGAGCAGGAGTGATATAGCAGTGCATGTTGTTGATAGTGGAAATGCAATATTTGTTGCTGCATTTCCAAGCATACCGATACCCTGACCGATAAAAATCTGATCGACGATGTTGTATAACGCAGTAACAAGCATTGATATAATACATGGAATTGCAAATCCTACAAGAAGTTTTCCCTCGTTTTTGTACCCAAGTGGATTTTCATTTTCATTATTGATGCTCATTGTGTGTTATCCTTTCTGATAAAATAATCAATTATTCTTCAAATGAAATAATCTGTGTTGCATTATTATAACCAAGCTGCTGCATTTTTTTCTGGAGATTATTAAGAGCTTTATCATATTTTAAGAAAGCATCATATGTATCGTTAAAATATGAGAGAGCTTTTTTGTCGTCCCCATCTTCTTTTGCCTGCCATGATAGAGTGGCAAAGTGATGAAGAACTTCATGCGTTTTGACAAGCTGACCAAATTCCGGACTTTCAGTAAGACGGCTGTCAGTCTGGCTGTTCAGCCATTTTCCAAGCTTGCATCCTAAAGGGTTATCAACCTGTTTTTTCTTTAAGTGTTCAAATCCGACAATATTGTTGTATACACGCCATGTAAGAACATAGTGATCTACTTCAAATACACGCATCCAGTCCTGCTGTGTGATATTAGAACATCCACGAACCAGGTCACTTCTGGTCTTGTCAAGATAACGTCCTAATTTAAATACACGTTGTCCTGATTGTATACATTCATCAGATAAAATGTTATAACTTTGAGAAATATTTTCAATTTGTTTTGCAAATGATTTTGTTACACCGGTTTGCGTGTCAATGTCGTTAAATATACTGTCAACGCTTACGCTTATGTTGTCCATCTGGTCATTCATCTGCTGTATGGCGGCAAGCGACTGCTCAACTTTCTTATTTCCTTCTCCAAGTGTGAGAGTTGTCTCATCCATTGCAGAGGCAAGTGAGTCAATGCTTTCTCTTAATTCAGCAACATATTTTACAATATCTTCGGCTGATTGTGAAGTGTTTGAAGATAAAATTCTTACCTGTTCGGCAACGACAGAAAAGCCTTTTCCGGCTTCACCTGCTCTTGCAGCTTCAATAGAAGCATTTAAAGCAAGAAGATTACTCTGGCTTGCGACATTTTGGACAATGTCAACAATTTCTTCTATTTTATTGATTTTTCCTTTGAAATCCTGGACATTCTGATTGATAGTGTTGATTTTTTCAGATGATTTATTGACAGCTTTAATACTGTCATTCATGTCTGTAGTTATATTTTGTGAAACTGATAGAATTTTGTGAGTGTTTGTGCGGATATCTCCCATTGCATCAGAAATGTTTTCAATAGAGCTTTCGAGATGCTGGCTGGAATTTTCCATGTGCTGTATTGATTTTGTCTGTGATTCGACCTGTTCCAGAGTATTCTTTATAAGAGTATTGTCACCGATAACACCCATTGTTTCATTGAGACGCATTACAACAGGGTTATTTACTTCTGTAAAAACATGCAGCATTTTATTGAGCTTTTCACCATATTCGGGGTTGTTAAAGTCAACAGGATTAACACCGCTGAAGTTACCTGCAATAATTTTATCAATAGTATCAAGTATCTGTACCGCATCATGGTCAGACAAAATCTCATCCTTTTTTTTCCTTTTAAACATGCAAAATCTCCCTATATATTATATTAAATTGTTCACTGAGTTACTTTGTAAACTATTATAACATGTAATTGGTAATAAAGTATTATTTTTTTAAAAATTTGATAAAAGTGTCAATATTTTCTGTAATAATTACGTATTTTTTTATTTTATTGGTTGACTTTAAAGAATCATAGGATTAAAATATCTCCGTTTGGCCTGTGTCTTGATGCAGGTGTTTAATATACAAAAAGGATGAAAGAGGAAAAAATATGCTTGACAGTGATTTGGAGATTATGAAAAAAGCGGCTTTTAACAAGGCTGATATTTGTAATAATCATTTGGGAAAATATTTTATAAGGGCGATTGTAGCAGGATTTTTCATAGTTGTTGCAACTATGCTTTCTAATGTGACAGCAGCAGTTTTGTTAAAAACATATCCGCAGTTTGGCAAACTTATAAGTTCAATATTTTTCTCAATTGCGATAATTCTCGTTGTTTTTATCGGAGGAGAACTTTTTACCGGAAATAATATGGTAATGGCGATGGGTGTGTATACAAAGACATGTAAAGTGTCAGATATGATAAAGACTTGGGTTATAAGTTATATAGGTAATTTTGTGGGTTCATTTATATTAGGCGGACTTTTTGTATGGAGTAATGCCTCACATCAGATTCTTGTTGATTATTACAGAAGTTTTATATATACAAAACTTGATGCGACACCGATGGAATTGTTTATACGTGGCGTTTTGTGTAATTTTCTTGTATGTCTTGCTGTCTATACAGGTATGAAATTAAAGAGTGAGAGCGGTAAGATGATAATGATGTTTTGTATTATTACGGCGTTTGTTCTGGCAGGGTTTGAGCACTGCGTTGCCAATATGGGAACATTTACAATAGGGTATATGCTTCTTGGTGATATTGGAACGGCAGCAGTAATAAAAAGCCAGTTTTTTGTTACACTTGGAAATATAGTTGGTGGTGCAGTTCTTCTGGCATTTCCGTTAAAGCAGATGAGTGCAGAGCACTAGAAAAAGCAAGTGTAAGCAAGAAAATTTTTGTTTGACTTTTCAACAAAATAGAAATATAATAACTTCTAAACGAGTAGCAGACTAGCGTAAATCCAGTTTTGCTACTCTTTTTTTGTGCACATTATGAAAATATATAATGCATTTTAAAGTGTGTAGCTTATCAGCGTAAGTCCAGCTTATGAGGTAAGTACACACTTTTTTTATGCAGAAAAAGGAGGCTGAATCCTCTCCTCACCAAAGGGTTCGGATTTTGCTTCGCAAAATAAGGAGGCTGAATCCTCTCCTCACCAAGGGGTTCGGATTTTGCTTCGCAAAACAAGGAGGATTGTAAAATGGCAGAAAGTAACAAGATGAAGAAGATGCCGGTAAATAAGCTCATGGTTCAGATGGGAATACCGATGATATTATCTATGGCATTGCAGGCGGTTTACAACATTGTGGACAGTGCCTTTGTTGGAAACATGAGAACAGGAAGTGAGGCGGCACTAAATGCACTGACACTTGTGTTTCCGGTTCAGATGCTCATGGTAGCAGTTGGAATCGGAACAGGTGTTGGAACAAATGCACTTCTAGCAAGAACACTTGGACAGGGAAATGGTAAAAAAGCAGCAAAAGTTGCGGGAAATAGTTTGTTTCTTGGAGTGATTATTTATGCAGTGTGCCTGTTGTTTGGAATTTTTGGGGTAAGAGCATATATTTCATCACAGACAATTGACGCTGAGGTTATTTCAATGGGAATAGATTATTTAAGAATATGCTGCGTAATTTCATTTGGAATTATATTCTTTTCATTATTTGAAAAACTCTTACAGGCAACAGGACGTTCACTATATTCTACAATCGGTCAGATTGTGGGGGCAGTGGTGAATATTATTCTTGATCCAATTATGATTTATGGTATTGGACCGGTTCCTGAAATGGGAGTGAAGGGAGCAGCATATGCAACTGTTATTGGACAGGTTGCGTCTGCAATATTATTGTTAGTATTTCATATGAAACTAAATAAGGAAATTGAACATGATGTAAAGTATATGAAGCCGGATAGCGGAATAATCAAGGAAATATATGCAATTGGACTTCCTGCAATTATTGCACAGGCACTTATGTCTATTATGGTATATGTGATGAATCTGATTTTGAAATTCAGTCCTTCCGCACAGACAGCATATGGATTGTTCTATAAAGTACAGCAGTTTGTATTATTTCTTGCATTTGGGCTTAGAGATGCAATCACGCCTATTATTGCATTTGCTTATGGTATGAGAAGTAAAAAGAGAATTCAGGATGGCATCAGGTATGGACTGCTCTATACAGTTGTACTAATGATTCTAGGAATTGCAATTACAGAAATTTTCCCTGGGGCTTTTGCAACTTTGTTCAATGCAGGACAGTCAAGGGAATATTTTATCGGGGCAATGAGGATAATCTCAATAAGCTTTCTGTTCGCCGGAATAAATGTTGCTTATCAGGGAATTTATCAGGCACTGGATGGCGGTATTGAATCATTGGTTATCTCTCTTTTGAGACAACTTATTATTATTCTGCCACTGGCTGGAATTTTTTCTGTGTTTGTCAGAAATGGTCAGATGGGAGTTTCCCTGATCTGGTGGGCATTCCCAATAACTGAGGTTATTTCATGTCTGGCAGGATATGCATTTTTAAAGAGAATCAGAAAGAATAAAGTAGATGTTTTAAATTAAGGAGGAATAAGAAATGGCAAAAAGAATTATTACAATCAGCAGGGAATTTGGAAGCGGTGGACGTTTTATCGGTGAAGAAGTGGCAAAGAAACTTGGCATTGCATATTATGACAAGGATATTATTGGACAGATTGCAGAACAGTCAGGATTGTCACCGGAGTATATTAAGGAAAATGCTGAGTTATCCCCAAAGAAAGGTTTATTTGCATATGCCTTTGCCGGACGTGACATTACAGGAAAGTCCATAGAAGATATGGTATATGAGGCACAGAGAAAAGTTATTTTGGAGTTGGCTGGAAAGGAGCCTTGTGTAATTGTTGGAAGAAATGCTGATTACATTTTGAAAGACAGGGATGATGTGTTAAATGTGTTTATTCATGGGGATATGCCGGAAAAAGTACAGCGTATCATGGGCTTATATAATGTTGAAGAGAAGGAAGCCGTCAAAATGATGGTAGACACAGATAAAAGACGTATGGCAAATTATAACTTTTACACGGAGCAGAAATGGGGAAAAGCCAGTAATTATACATTGTGCCTGAACAGTTCACAGCTTGGATATGACAGGTGTGAGACGATAATTCTGGATTGTATGTGATTGTGCATGAATTGGAAAAATTCCAGCAGGCTGATATACCAGTGTTATGGCGGCCATTTCATGAGGCGGATGGTAACTGGTTCTGGTGGGGAGCAAAATAACCTGTTGTTGCAGGGAAATTATATAGAGAGATGTATGAATATTATACAAATGTGCTGCATCTTGATAACCTGATATGGGTATGGAACTGTCCTGTGAAAGAAGTATATCCTGGAGATGAATATGTGAATATTGTATCGGCTGATATATATTTTAAAGAATACAAAAAGACAGACTGCCATGAACAATGCGAACAGCTGATTAAAGCAACGTCATTACATAAAACTGCCGCACTGGCTGAAGTAGGATATATGCCGGATATAGAACTTTTAGAGAAATCACATATCCCATGGGCGTATTATATGACATGGTCAAAAGAGTTTTGTATTGGTGAACAGTATTATTGATTGCCTGAAGATTGGAAGAAAGGCTATGACAATGTAGTTGTTTCAAAGGATAAGACAAAAACAATGTCGGAGAAACTTGATAGACTGCAGAGTGAGGTGGAAAGTTGTAGGCAATATAATAAACAGAACCAAGCCAAATGGGCGAGATAAATTCTTCTGTTTTCCCAATTATATGGATTACTATGTTCTTCTATTCATGTTTACAAATTTGTTAGCATAAATTGATGACCTTTTCACAACAAAAAAAGGTCAATTCACAACATTCCAGATAGATATTGCATGAACTTATCCGATATAATAGCTATAAATATATGTAAGCAAGGAAGTGACAATATG
>ERZ838516.2407-NODE-2407-length-20019-cov-6.448708_pt1 | contig 20019 bp, 18 predicted proteins | sample MGYA00519910_ERZ838516 | MGnify/ENA primary metagenome ERZ838516 (study PRJEB31850, sample SAMEA3708837) | human gut metagenome | biome: human gut; feature: human-associated habitat; material: faeces | place: China | collected 2014 ... | reverse complement strand
ACACCAAAGGTGTGTATTTACAGTATAAAGGAAATATATGTAATAGAGCCCAATACTGTGGCTCTGAATTACCGGAATATATGGCTCTCATTCTCCGGAATGGTGGCTCTCAAAGTCCGGACAGGTGGCTCAGAGAGCCCCGGAATAATCACATCGCCTGTCCGGTGCATGGAAATCACTATTCCGTTTTATTGGAAATCGCGATTCTGCTAAGCAGGAAATCATTTTATTTCTAATTCCTTATAATGAAGATATTCGTAGGTGTAATGACTTACAGCCAGTATGCGTATGTAGAAGCCTTTCTGGATATGAAGCAGAAATCATGGATCACTGCTCATGTCCATATGTACGAGTTTTTTGGCGGTGTTGCTAGAATTCTCGTACCGGATAACTGCAAGACAGCAGTTGTTCACAATGGCGGATGGAAAGATCAGCAGATTAATGAAACCTATCAGGAAATGGCTGAACACTATGGTACAGCCATCATCCCTGCTCGTGTCAGGACACCAAAGGATAAGCCGAATGCTGAAGGAACAGTAGGAAATATTTCCACCTGGATAACAGCAGCACTCCGGAATGAACAGTTCTTTTCTCTTGCCGAATTAAATCGTGCAATCAGAGAAAAACTGGAACAATTCAATCAGAGACTCTTTCAAAAGAAAGAGGGCAGCCGGTTGGACTTATTCCTTGAAGATGAAAAGCCGTTACTTTCGCCATTACCTGCTACCCACTTTGAACTGAGTGACTGGAAGACAGCCACCGTCCAGTTCAATTATCACATATCTGTGGATGGAATGCTATACTCAGTTCCATATGAATACATCAAAAAGAAAGTTGATGTAAAGGTAACAGATACCACCATTGAAATTTTTTATAACCATAACCGCATTGCTTCCCACCGTCGTCTGAAAGGACGCCCTGGGCAGTACAGCACCATTACAGAGCATATGCCGGAAGACCACCAGAAGTATCTGGAGTGGAATGGCGACCGTTTCCGCAAATGGGCTGAGCGGATTGGCATAAATACGTACACTGTGGTCAATGCAATACTGACCTCCAAGCGTGTGGAACAACAGACTTATAGGAGCTGTATGGGACTTCTGAAGCTTACTGATAAATACTCAGAAGCTTTGCTTGAAGCCGCCTGTAAAAAGGCATTATCTTATACAGCTTCGCCCAGTTACAAGAGTATCAAAAACATCCTTGTAACAGGTTCTGTAAAAACGGAACCAGAATCATCTGGATCCAAGACCACACATAAAGCACACGGCATCACAAGAGGTGCCGACTACTATCGGAGGTAATCACATATGACAAATCAGAGTACAATAGATAAACTTATTGAAATGCGTCTTACCACAATGGCAGATGCATTCCGTAACCAGCTTGACGATCCGAAATTTAAGGAAGTTCCTTTTGAAGACCGTTTTGGAATGCTGGTAGATATCGAATACAGCAACCGCAAGAATAACCGCCAAAAGCGTCTTATCCGCAACGCTGGATTCGACCAGCCGGAAGCAAATATCATGGATATCAACTATACTTCCGGACGCAGGCTGAACAAGGAGCTGATAAACAGACTTGCCACTTGCGAATATATATCTGAACACCGGAATCTTTTTATTACCGGTGCAACAGGCTGTGGTAAAACATACATGGCATGTGCATTTGGCATCTGACTTTGTTGAATCCAAAAAAGGTTCCTTATAACCATTGAATAGCTTATAGTAATTCTCTGCTTCAATAATCCTCTGCGTGGCAGCATTGTTCACGATTTGTAATCCACGCCCTTGCTGTATTATAATCTGGTCTTGTGTTTCCTTAAACACTCTTGGCACATTCGGCATAGTATTTTCTCCTATAAAAAAAACCCCGGGCCCGTAGGACACCGGAGTAAGATCAGCAATATTATATGCAAGCTCACCATTTGCTATACTTAATGTAGCCTATTTAATGCTAAAAGTCAATAGGTCGTTCTGACATAAAAGTCAATAGGTCGTTCTGATAATTTTCCGAAAATAGCGTGTTTTATGCTGACCATCAGCCTCGATGCTCTGCCGAGCATCACAAAGTGTCGGTAATTAACCTCCCCAGCCGGAGTACAGCTTTAACGTGTCGCAACACGGAACTTATCCATTTATATTATACTCAACTCAGGCCAAAATATCAACTTGAATTCCGTCTTTTCTCCCCAAAATGTACAACCTCACTGCGTGTAGTTCAAACTCCGATACGCAGCACGTAACGATGGAACTTACAAAAAGATCCAGAGCAAATATGCCAATCCGATTCTGCTGATCATCGATGAATGGTTGCTGTTGAAGCCAACCGCATCAGAACAGCACGATATACTGGAACTCCTACATAGGAGACGCAAGAAGTCGTCAACCATCTTTTGTTCTCAGTATGATAGCAATGACTGGTTCGATCAACTGGGAGGCGATGACAGTCCGCTCGCGGAAGCGATCCTGGATCACATCAAGCATGATGCGTACAAGATTAACATCATCCCAACGGACCCGACGAATTACAGATCCATGCGTGAAGTATACGGCCTGGACCCGGCATTAAGCGAGTAAACTCGCATGTAGCAAAATGTGGTATCCCTGTTCCGGACTCACGGTATCATAGTGCCGGACTGCCGGTATCCGTTCCTTCGGAACAGGGGTACATTTGAAACGTAATATTCATTTTGTCCAGTGGAGTACCCCACTTATAATTCTTTAATTTTTTTAGCAGGAACTCCGCCGTAAAGACAATCACTTTCGCAATCCTTTGTCACAACAGAACCTGCTGCAATAACAACGCCATTACCAATAGTAACCCCTGGCATAATCAATGAATTTGCGCCAATCCAACAACCATCGCCAACAATTATAGGCTTTGGATGATACATACCTGCCCTGCGCTCAGAATCGGTCACATCATGATCACTATTCATAAATGTTACTTTCATTGCGATGTTGCATTTATTTCCAATAACAATATCAGCACCTAAATCAAACCAACATTCATAATTAGCAAACACACCCCCCCCCATTTTCAAATGACCTTTTCCCAGTCCAAAATAACATCTTGGCTTTATTTCGCAATCTGCTGGAATCTCCGCACCATATAAACGATAAATTTTCATTCTTAACCGTCTATGGCATAATACTCCGGCCGCAATTGAATTCAAAATAAAATCCTTAATTATTTCCTTCATCCTCATATGATCCTTATCTATTTTCTTGAAAAACTTTTTTTAGGTAGTTCATAATAGTATTACGCTTAACAACAGTCATTACTATAGCAATACCAATCAACATATATTTTAACCACAGGATACTATTTACAGCCATTATTGCGAATCCACCGATTATAACCCCTATGGACAATATTAAAATAAATTTAATATCATAAATTTGAATTCCGCCAAGTAGTTCCTTGCACACTTTCTTATAAAACAAATAGTGAACAAAGCAAAAGAATAAGTAGCAAAAAAAAGTCGTATATGCCGCTGCTTGATATCCAAAAATGTTAATAAAAATATAGTTCAATATCAAATTTAAAACCGCACACAAAATCGACGGAATGACAACCGTAAGCTTTCTCTCATAATATTCTTGAAGTCTTGCAAAAAGCTGAAATAGGTAATTAAAAAATACGCCTATACAAATTGGTACAATAACAGTAGCACTTTCAATATATTTCTTTCCTCCAAAAATCAAAACCACTTCTTTGCTAAACAGCATCAAGCACCCTAGCATTACTGCCACAAATAGTAAAACTTGATTCGCTACAGTTGATAGGCGCTCATAATTTTTAGCTTTTATTTGTTGATATTGATATGGAGCAAATGATGAATTCAAAGCTCCTGTTATTAAATTAATCAGTGATCCAACTGAGTAAGAAACACTATATATCGCTACATCACGTGAACCACACATATAATTTATCATCAATTTATCTGAACTTTGTAATACAAACTCTGATAAATAATGCGGCAGTAAACTAACGCAAAAAACCAATGCAAATGACCACATTTTTTTATTATAAACTGTATGGTCATGCTTAAATATAGATATATAAATTCCTAATCCAATAATCGCAGTTACAATGCTTTGTGGAACTAGCCGACCTTCAGCAGTATCAGATACGAAAAGTACACACAATACTCCTAGTAAAGACGAAACCGCGGTGAGAAGAACCGTAATTATAATCAGGCTTCGATATTCATATGTGTACCTTTTATAAACTTGCCAACAGTGAATGCCTGCTTGGGCAATAAAAGTCACAAATAGGCATATAACCAAGGTTTTTGACATTTGCATCCATCTGGATATCTGATCTACAAAAGCTAAAGACACAATAAACCATATTAGTGTAAGAATTAAACTAAGTCCGCTTACTGCTGATAAAACTTGTTCTTTATTGTCATATTTGACATAGAGGTTCATCATTGCCTTATATAAAGACAATGTGGTGATTAAAATCAAGACATTCTGCCACGATGTAAAAGTTGACACCAGGCCGTACTGTTCTTCCGATAATACTCTGGTAAATATTGGTGTCGTTATCATGGTGATACCACGTTGCATGAAATTGCAAATGGTAAACCAAAAGCCAGCCTTTACCGGCAATGACATATTTTTATATTTATTCTGAAAGATTTTCCATATATTACTAGCTCTATTCACAGTCATGTGGGCTACCTTCTTTACATCTTTTCCTTCAAGAAAATTTGTAGTTCCTCCGGTGTCCCAAGAACATGAACTTTATCAGCATCTACAATGCTGATAGTAACATCCATACCCTTCTCAATCATATAATTATAAAGAGGTGCGATATATTTTTCATTTTTTTCCATGTGACTGTCATCCACATAGTATTCTTGATATAAATCTTCGTAAAGTTTGGCCGAAGAAAAATAATATGCTCCTAAGGTGCAGTTGTCGGAAATTCTCACTTTTTCCCGCACTTCTATGACTTTTCCAGCATTGTCAAGTTTTGCAAAACTCCAGTGGTCACCTTCTGCATGGAAACATGGGATGTGTCCATCTCCCGAAATATCCTCATATTTCATTTCATCAGGCTCAACATAAGTGTCAATATTGTAAACCATAATTGCGTCATTTGGATCACAATAAGGAATTGCCAACATACATGTAGTTGCCTGCCCATCTGTCATATGATCAATTTCCACGATTTTCACATCATGGATTCCATATCTTGCGCAATGTTCTTTTATAAACGCCTCTGCATCATCTTCTTTTCTTACCACAAACACATATCTGCTTACGATTTTGTTATATCCAATCAAACTATCCATTGACCAATCAAAAAGAGTTCTCCCTTTTGCTTCAATCATATATTTAGGACAGTTATAGCCTGCCTTGCGGAATCGACTGCCCAAACCAGCCATCGTGATAATTACAGTCATGCCCATGTTTTATCCCTCCACCAGTAAAATCTTCACTTATACTATTTAGTTGCTCAGTTCCCTCGATTTATTACAAATTTCATTCAATTCATCTACAGAACAATTTAGGAATTCATCTGGCCTTACAGTTCGATCATCAACATAAAATCCCTTATGTCCTGGCCACGGTTTCCCATATAAAATTTCATCATATGGAATTTCCCATTTATCTAGCCATGACAGCAACACTTTTGCCGTGCTTTTATTTATCAATCCTATATTTCCATTGTAGGAATTCATGTTTCTAGACGTAAAGAGAATAATTTTAGCTCCGTGATCATGGTAAAATCTTAATTTTTCTACCATTTCCTTATAAGGAACTAAGTCTTCATACTTTTCATCCTTTTTTTTAATCGGACATAATGTGCCGTCTATATCAAAGACAAATGAATATTCATCAAACATCCTTTTTTTCTCCTATCTGTATATCGATCACTCTGTTTAGAATTTCCAATCCAGTTCCCAGCATAACCATTTGATGTCTAATGCTTTCGCCATGAAGCGGAATCATACTCAAGAAAAGCAAGGCCTCAATTAATTCAATTTTTTTCAAGTCACTATCAATTTCTGTAGCAAATGTACTCAAAAATACCTTATACAAATCAAATTCTCTTTTTCGATCCTGAATACGGTAATTAATACATGCAGCCTCCGAATTGTAATTGAGGTCAAAAAGATCCTTTATAATAAAATCGTATTTTCCATCTACACTATGGAACAGTTTTGCAAGTTCGTACCGAAAGTCGCCATAAATATCATAGGTACCAAACTTGCCACGCGGATCAATTACTTTAATAAATGAAAAGTTTGAATCCACCATAATGTTTGCAAAGCACAAATCTCCGTGAATGATATTAAAAGTGTCTACATCATACAGCATCTCTGGTATTGCCTTTTCCAATGCTATAATAATTTCATTCAAGGGAAGATATCTTTTCCCATTCACTACGATTGGTGACTCAAAGAACGTTATAAATCGTTCATCTTTTTTCATCTTTTCAAAACGCTGCAGCGTTTTTGTAAGGTACATTTCTTCCAATGCTGAGCGAATACCGGCATCTTGCACTGTATAGCGTTTAAAATCGTCACACACAAAACGAATTCGATTAAAAATGTCAATCCACTGCTGTAATGTCAAATCGCCATAGAGGAACAGCTCGTGGACAGTGTGATATGCATAATATTCCATAGAAACATATGGATTAATATACGATGTCGAATAATCAAAAATTCTGGGTCTGACATACTCAACGTCTGCTGGCAATTTTAAATACCATTTAATCTCCCCAATAAACTTATCCTTATCATCGCTTGTCTTTTTTAGAATGCCACGGTTTTTATCAATTGTAATATGGTTAAATTCTCTAGCACGTACCTCAAGTTTTGAATTATAGTACTTATCCTCATGGCCAATATCAAACCAGTTATTCGTCAGTACTGCTTTCATAGAATACTTTTTACTATACTCCTGCAAGGCATAATAAAAGGTACTCATCTGTAATGATTCTTGTTCAAAGGCCATTTCTAGGCATCTTCTAAAATAGACAGCATCAGTAAATTGAAATACACCAACAAATAGCTTCTTCTTTATTTCTTCCTTTACAGGTTCTTTATCATAAATCCGTACAATGGTACCATCTTTTTCGTCAAAATATGTCCAAATATCAGACATATAGTCTTCCTGGCAGAAAAAAGCATTTCCCTTGATTCCTGTAACACTATCTAAGACAATTGTATCTGCAAAATTAATAATAACTGTACCTACAGCATCTTTTAATCCAAAGTAAATAGTATGTCCTAAATCACTTAATTCTGGAAGAATCTCAATTTTCACTTTATCTCCAAGATAATTCTTCAACCTTCTTTGTACTTTATCTGCGTTTTCATAACATATGATATCAATTGTCTCCACCTGATCTTTATATTGTTCGTAGAGATAATCAAAAACAATTCTCTGGTTAATTGGATAAATAACAGCAGGTAGCTTTCCAAGTTTTTGAAGTTCTTCTGGCACCACCTTTGCAGATGGTATAATTAGATTCATCAAGGCGATCCTCCTCATATATTCATATTTAGCTTGTCACACGTATTCTGAGAATACATTTCAAATTCCTGTTTATACTGCAACTTATCCGTGTACAACATTAGCCAGTTATTGAAAGTCCATGTATACTGGTAATAATTGTACTGATTATCTTTTCTAGACACAATTCTAAAAAATGTACTCTCATCGTATCTGTTATATTTAGGCCAAAATAAACCAATATCATCCCACGAAACTGTAACAAGATAATCTCTTACAAATTTCCAATAATCTTCAACTGTATCTTTGTAATTTGATGATATGTAAGTTTTAACGTAATTCTTCATAATCATTATTTCTGGTGCCGTAAGATTATAGTACTCTTGAATGGTAGGATTTTTCCTTTTTATCTCTTGAAGCCATTTTAATCTATCATCCTTTGATAGATTCATATCATCCAAAGGAATAGAGAAAAGTTGTTTCAAATCATCGATATGCCCGTAATAAAGAAAATCCGCGATAAAATAAGGAACAAACATCGTGCCACCTACAGTTCCCTGAAACGCAATTATACGCTTTTTCTGTTTTTTATTTTCCAAAACAGGAAAAGTTTCCGTTAGCGACTCAAAAAAATCAAGTACATTACACTTATTTATTCGCTGATCTGTTCTTGTCTTTAAAATATACTGTACACCTAACTCTTCAGCTTTCTTTATCCCATTGCGAGTAGATAAAATCTGGAAATTCATATTACCAAGCCCCGTATTTATTGGTCGAGTATTTCGTAATACTATTACTCCAATTTCTTCTATTCTTGTAACTTCTTCCGAACTCTCATTATCCCAGGTAGAAACGATAATTTTACACTTCGGATAAATCTTTCGATACAATTTTAGGGTGTTTAACGTAAAATGATTTTCCAAAATTAACGGGCCTTGCATGATGATAGCTATGTTACTATAATCGTTAAGGAGATTCTCATTAACCGTCATCTCATCAGGTACACCTAACCTTAATCTATACGAGCAGTAATCTCCAGTTACCTTCTCATAAGAAGAACAGCACAGCTTCATCAAATAATCCGCTTTTGCCTTATTTTTTCCACATACAGTCTTAAACAAAGTATTAGTGCAATAGGCTGCTATTTTTTTTATTTGCATGTAGATATTCCTCCATCAAACAATTTATGCTCCATATCACACATAAGAACTACCATGAATAGTGTCCAGCTGGCTTTATGCCACCAAAATGTGATGTTATACAGCAACAATATATTGAAAACAACAATCATTAAATATAGATATATGCCAAGTTTTTTATAGCATTCCCATGCACATCGTATCAGCTTATAAAACCACTTGACAAAAATGCATATTCCAAGTCCTCCATATACATAGGCAAATGCAAATATTCCATTGTCTACCAATCCATAATGTTGTTGGTAGCCAATCATTGCTGATGCTACATCATTATCAACATTCGGGTATCCACACCCGAAAATCATTGTTTGAATACTCGCTGCCAGCTGCTTCCCGAATGAAGCTCTTGCTGCAATACGTATTCCCATTGTATTCTTGCTTAAATCGCCAGAGTCGATATAATTGATTGCTTCAAAAAATCTATTCGACCACTCAGTGTTAATAAAAAGCAGAATCAAAGACACAATAACAGCATATATTACAAATTTTCGCACACTATTTTTCCGCAACAACATCACTCCAAATACAATAGAAAGCATCAACGCAGCTGTCTCTAGTCTCCCCTTTGATACAAAAAATTCATAAATAAATGTTAATACAACCAACATCAAATACTTTTTTTTTGAATACCGTAAATATCTATCTGCGCCCCAAAAACCAATAAATACACATAACACGCTATCTACATACAAACGTGTGCCAGATGATGAGCGTGCTGCTGTTATAAATGAAACCTTATTAAACAAGATAATCTGTAAACAATATATAAAAACCGAGATAATACCAACAACTATCAGCCCTTTTTCCACTTTCTCAGGTTTCAAATATTCTCGATCATACATTTTTCTTATTACAAAATACGAGAGCAATGCCGTTACATAGTTACGCTGAGGCATCAATCCCTGCCCTATTGGCTGTCCTGTCAACAAATTACACTGAAATGCTGCAACAAAAACCATCAAAGACAAGCCTAAGATGTCAGACTTGAAATACATGTAGCTATTTTTCGTTATTGATTTATGAATAATTATTTGATACGCCATATAGGAAATGAACAGTATATACCACATTACCGCATAACTTGTAATCAGAATTCTATCTGAGTTATTGAACAGATAAAATGTCCTTTCCATCATCACTAATATCGCAACTATCCAATATGAGTTAATTGCCTTTTTAGATATTTTCATGTATTTTCCACCGTGAATTTGAAAACAAACAATTCACGTTTTCCCTTCTTTCTTTATTTCACATCGCAACATTATGGATAGAATGAGTTTTTACTGTTCATCACTTCACACTCTTTATTACCTAATAATAAATGATTTTACGAATTTTTTTAATGCCACATAGGCTTTAGGTCCCATCAACTTAACGAGTGACCTTTTTATTTTTTTCTTTCGCAATGTAGCATCATTCCATGAGCCTGTGTAATGATGAATGGTGCAAGTTTCTGTTGTTGCGATTTCATAGTCATTGTCCAAATCAAATGCGCTAAAGTATACTCTTGGAAATACCGCTATCTTTCCGGGCAAAATCTGTTTTTCACCATTTATCTCCATTCCCTTCATTGTATGGAACAACTCAGTGAACATCGTTGGATTTGCTGTTACATTCATTGTACCATCTGGCATAATAAAACGAAGACTATCGTAATGTCGAAGAAATGCTTGAATCAAATCATAATGCGGTACACACGCCATAAAACCTGTCATCAAATGTTTTGGATCTTGAAAACCAACTACAGCCTGATATTTGTCTAATATGTCATCAAAATTCTTACACACTTCGATATCTGTATCAAAATAAACCCCTCCGTATTGTTCAAGTGCATACAATCTCACGTAATCACTCACAAATGCATACTTCTTTTTTTCATACGCTTCTTGTACATAGATTGGAGCTTCTGAAACAGAAAAATTACTTTCATTCCACTCTATGATTCTATATTCCGGCATAAAAATGCTCCACGTTTTAATACATTCCTCAACAATTTTAGGCTTTTTCCCGTTGCCAAACCAACAGCAATGTATAATTTTAGGAATTCCCTGCATTTTTTCTCTCCCCATTATATAAACAAACCACACATAGTCTCATGCATCTGCTCTACAGATTCGACATTTTCAATAATCTCAGCATCCGTGCTCATGATGACACCTTCAAATCTATGGCCTCCGGAGATAATCTCATGGAAAGGAGAAATACCGAATAACTTTTTACCAAAGAGCCCTCTGTCGACTCCGTAATCATTATCCATACGATAGACTATTTCAGGATAATTCTTTATGTCTTTTCCGGTATAGATTTCCTCTCTTCGCTTTACCCACATCATGATATTCTTACCATGATCATTCACTTTTAGCAACTTATCAATAATTTCCTGTCTCTTTGCCTCGTAAGCTTCATCACTGGAAAATGCTTCTCTCTTTACCGCAATTCCTCCAAATGGATTTACTCCATCAAAGTTAGGCGCATAAATCGCGCCTTTGCTCTTGAATACAAGATCCGCATTTTTAACCTTATGCGCAAACTTAAACTTTTTAAAAAAGTTGCTTCCCACCTGAACTCTGTGGATTCTTGCTAGGAAAGATAGAGTAAAATTCTTTGCAAACTCAATGGCACGTTTTTTCTTTGATTTATCAGAGATAAATCCATTACTAATCAGCCACTGATTTATGTAGAATACTTTCTGGCATCTTCTTCCATGACCATGATCACTAATAACGATAATGTTATACTCTTCTCCATATAGATCAACCATCTTTTGAATCTGCTTTTCAAAGTACTGGTAGCCTTCAAGAATAACATTCTGGAAAGGATTATTCTTCGGGAAACATCTATCCTCAGGATCTGTATATTTCCAAGTAATGTGCTGTAAACGATCCGGTGTTGTTACTCCAAGGAATCCCAAATCAAATTTCTCCACGCCAAAGTACTTATGGAAATTATCAAACTGACTATCTGTCATTTTCCACGTTTCTTCAAGGAAATGAGGTAGTTCTTTCATTGTCGGATTATTTCTAAGATTCCCACCTAAATCTAGTGTCTTAACATCTACCAAATCCGGTCTATTTGTAGTAATCTCATTTTTTTCTTCAAGTGAAGATCTGCATACCATCAGTCCATTAACATCCCAAGCTGGGGATGCAATGAATGGATTAAAAACAAATACTCGTTTTCCTCTATCTCCAATTTTATCCCAGAAGGATTTCCCTTTAATGACGGCAGCCTGTCCTGGAACTTTCTGCTTTTCATTGAGATAATCAATCGTCAAGAGGATTCCGTGTTCTGCAGGATTCAGTCCTGTGTAAATTGTTATCCATGAAGGTACCGAATCTGCTGGTACAACTGAATTCAAAGCATGAAGTCTTTTCTCATCAAACCACTGTTTAAACAGCGTAAATTTATTAATATTCTGAACTATATAGCTATAATCAAGGCCATCCAATATCATCAGTATTGTTTTATCTTTTTTCATAGTGCACCTCGTCAAGAATAATCGATTTAATATTGTCATACACAACCGGCAGCTCTTTTTCTCCATCAATCACATACCAATTCTGTTTTTTCGCAATATACTCATAGATTTCATATCTACGAGAAAGATATTCCATATTAGGAATGTCATCTTTTCGTGCAAAGCATACATCTGGCGATACCTTTATATAAATAATCTTATCCATTACTGGAAATTCTGCTTTGTATTTCTCAATTTCTTGAAATATCTTTTCAGGAGAATATCCAAAGTTTATTCCCTGATCAATAAACAGATCTAAATAGTATCTGTCAAAAATGATATTCGAACCATTGGCTATTAATTGCTGGGTTTTATTATGAAACTGACGTTTATAATCTCCTATGGCATAGAAAAACCACAGCTTTCTTGTAATACCCATTCCAAACAGAATCTTCTTTATTCCTTTTTTTCTCTGATAGTTTCCCTCTAAGGTCTTCTGCTTCTTTTTTCCACTTTCAGAATTATTTCTGGCACCAACTGTGTCATTTCTATGGCGGATTTTATAAAGCATCACTGTGATAGATGGTTGCCATCTTACCCAAAGAAATTCAAATCCCTTATATTCCAGATCAGATTTCATTAAATTAATGTTAGCGGATTTGCCTGAACCATCCAGTCCAATTAAAGCTATCTTCATATCTACTCCCTCATAATAGAACACAATCTTTCAACTACATGATTCCAATCATATTCTAATATCTGATTACGATTATTGTTTTCTCTACACTCTTTCACTGATTCAATTAAAAAATTGGATTCAGCAAAGTCATTTATGAATCTAAACGATTTTGTCTCCTTAAATGCTTTCAATTCCCCATATGGAGTCGTCACAACCGGCGTCCCGCATGCAGCAGCTTCCAAAACCGACAACGGTACATCAACACATCCTACTTCTTCAACCGGGAAATAATAAACATCTGCGATCTGAAAATATTCTTCGATCTTAGGAATATATTTGTGAATTATCTTAATGTTAGGACATTGTTTCAGGTCGTTATATAAATTTTCATCCCATCTTGTTGATGTACTAATAATGAGAATAATTCTGAAAGACTTATCCAGATCCATTAATTTCCGAATGTTTCTCGCTTCAACCATATGCCCTGTGTGTAAAACTATAGTATCGGTGTCAGAGTATCCAAACTTCTCACGAAGTGTCTTTCTCTGTTTGCTTTCAATTTCTGTAAACTGTACTGTATCTACTCCGGCTTTCACATAATGTACTTTATTCGGCAAACAACCCTTATATACTCGAAAGCTTTCTTCCGATAAAGCTATAATTTCAGCTTTCGACATTGCAAGAAGCATACGCATCTTTTTATTTACCTTTCTTCGGTAGACAGGAAGTAAAAAGACTTTTTTACGTGAAAGCACAGACAAAATACAAACCCTTAAACATGTATTTAATGTCATAGAAGCATTAGGAATATACAAAACATTCCCCTTCTTTTTTGATAATTCTGTCAGCAGTTTCCTTGAAATTCCCGATTTTCCAACGGTAAATGTTTTATCTGAAAACGAAGAAGTTTTATTAAGTTCAAATATCTCAGCCTGATTCTTCTTTTTTAACAATCTAGCTATTTTGGATGCAATTTTAATTGTTCCTTCATCGGTATTATCCGTTAAACAATCAGAAATAATAATCATAGTCCCACCTCTTATCTTTTGGTTTTAATCTCCTCATGACGCTTAATCCTTCTTGCAATTTTAATCATGCCAATGCGATATAAGAAACTTTTTGAGATTTCAATCATGTGATCTTTCTTGCTAACAGGCGTAACTCTTTGAAGTAGTTCTGGTAATGGAGTATGTCCCAGCTCTTTAAAGAATTCTTCTCTTCGTACGTTTGGCTGAGCTTTGTTTTCAACCATTATTCCACAATATTTAATCAAAAGGTCAATATCCGCTTCCTGAATATCTGCTTGTTTACTAGCAAGTTCTAACAGTTCTTTTCCTTTAGCTGAATGAACCAGGACTGCTGTATAGCCCCTGTCATCATCATAAAGTTTTGTAACCTTCGTGTATTTTTTGCAATCAAATAATGTAAGATCACTTATCCTCGACCGGCCTTTAAAGGCACAGTCAGAACAAGATGGACGTGAACACATCTCTCTTGTAAACAGTCTCATCATTGGATCTATTCTTCCGGATTTCTTATAAACACGCCCATTCTCAAATTCAACCAACATGGTAGAGCTCTTGTATCCATAAGTCTTGTTTCGGAATTTGACATTTTTGATTTTCGACTTATATTTTTGTTCCATGTATGCAACATAGAGTTCCCACAGCTTAGGTGAAGGTACTCCTCTGCATACAATATCAACCAAATAAAGTCTCGTGGTATCTATATTATTTAAATACTTCTGTAACCCAGCAACTTGACATGGCGTACCAGAAAACAAAACCACCTGACCACTTTTGAGTAATTGCTTAATCTCTTCAAAACATCCTGAAATACTACTTTGAACAAATTTTGATCCACGGAATATCCGAAGATCAGACTCATTATCTATTCCACGGTGAATAACCTGTAGCTTTTCATCATAACAAGCACCAAATATGATAGCTTTTTTCTCCTGCATCAGTGTCGCCGCAATTGCTGAAAAAGCACCACCTGATGTGCTGTCAAACACAATATCGCTATTATTGTTTCTCACAATTCTTGCCTCTGGTATACCGTTATGCTTTATCGGTGCGATAATAGGACATGTCTTCTCACACAAGCCACATTCCACACATAGTGTTTTATCCACATGCGGATATAAAAAACCCTCATTATCTGGAAGCATTTTTATAGCTTTTTTAGGACAAATGCTCTCGCATGCCGTACATCCACAACACTGCTTCTTATCATCTATCTGAATCATCTAATCACCTAACATCACCGAAAGCCGTATTAATATATTTGTCTGTATCACGCTTCAACTTCAGCAACTTTTCCCCCACTAAATTCCAATCAATCTCGGATGTTAATTGTTTATCCAGAGTAACTTTTGAATTGTACCTTCTCTCCTGCAGACCAAGATTCCCGCAAAGTGTATCAATTCTTGAATTCTTGGAATGCTTTGATCCATCTGCGTAACGGTTGAATGTTACAAATGGAATCCTATGAATAATTGAGAAACAGGATCCATGGAATGAATCCGTACATACATAAGATGCGCCACGTAGCAGATTCAGAAATCTATCTGGAGCAACATCGTATAAAGCAATATCTCCAAAATTCTCATCATTTGGAACATACTGATCCAGATGTCTTAAAGCTATAATCTTACAGCCCAGCTTCTTAGCAGCTTTTTCCACCACTTTACGATGTTCTGCTGTCTCTCCCAGGAAATATGCAAAAATATATGGTTCTGCGATTTCCCTTTTTACAGGAATCAGTCTTTCCCAACCTTCCTTATCAAACATGAATACAGGATCCAGAATTGTTGGTACGTCTTTACCCGTAAGTTCTTTTACTATCTCGCTTCCTCGATTTTCGCGCATGCTGATGAAATCAAGTCTATTTAAGAATGCTGCGGTTCTTTTCTTTTGATACCAAGGGATATTCTTTACGCCAAAGCTTGAAGCATATGAAATTTTCCGAATGTCATCCGGCACAAACTGCAAATTATAATAATTAGTTGGCAAACCAGCAGGGGACCACAACTGATCACTTCCTGTTACGACTGCAGAATACCGTCTTGCTCCATTGCACAAAGCATCATATCCTTTAAACACCGGAGAGAGCTTTGTGAAGTGTGCTTCTTTAAATTCACGAAATGCTTTCATTCGGATAGCATCATTTTTTGCGAACGCTGGATGCTGCTTTGCACCTTTCTTTTTCAGAAATGCTTCGTACTTATCATTGATAAGTACTCCATTCAGCAGGCGTGGAAGTGACTTGAGCACTCCAATCGGAGTGCACTTCTTCTCATACTGAATCAGCTCATAATCCAATCCACGATCTTCTAACATGGAAACTGTTGCATACGCTTGAAGCATTCCACCATAATTCTCATGAAAATATTTAATACAAACTCCAATCACTACAATAACCTCTTATTTCTCCATCTGCTGTGCGATATCAGCATCCACGATTTCCTCGCCGGTCTTATGCTTCAATTGCTCTTTACTTGCCTCACTCAGACCGTTGTTGATCACGCAGTTCATGTCACAAGTGCTGCACTTGTCCAGTTCCTCTTTGGTAACTTTGCCATCGCGGTAGTAGCGGCAGATCTTCAGCTCATACATGCTGTACGGATGCTTGGTGAACAGAGCCTTGAACTTATGAACCAGAACCCAGGTAGCAGGCTTCCAGATATACTTGTGCATAGCCGGGCTAACAGAACCGATCATCCAGCAGTCACGGTCGCAGCAACGAACTTTTGCACGAACCTTCTCTGCTTCCGGGCTGTTCCACAGCTCATCCCAGGTCTGATTGTTCAGGTTGCCCATGACTTCCTTATCCTTGGTACCATTGCAAGGCATGACATCGCCATACGGGTCAATGAAGAAGGTATCGAAGCTCATGTCGCAAGGCAGCAGACGCTTCTGGCCGTAGATGTAGTTGATCAGGCCGTGGTTAAAGTATGCACGGAACCACTTCTTCGGGCTGTTGCTGCGGAGCAGCTCGTTGACCAGATTCTCAAAGTTCTTTGCAACCATCGGGCGGTCGTGGATAATGTTCTTGGCCTCAACGAAGTAGAAGCTGTTGTGCAGAGAGGCAGTTGCAAACTCCATGCCCATCTCGTCAGAAATCTTGTACAGCGGAACCAGGTCAGGAGCGTTCTTGTCCTGAACGGTCATACCGAAGCCAACGTCCTTCATACCCATCTCACGCAGTTTTTTCAGTGTGCCGTAACCACGCTGGTAGCCGTTCTGCAGACCACGGATCTCATTGTTGGTCTGCTCCAGACCCTCGATAGAGATACGGATGCCAATCTGCGGAAACTCCTTGCACAGGTCAACAATACGATCTGTGAAGAAACCGTTGGTCGAAATAACGATACGGTCAGACTTCTTGTACAGTTCACGCACGATATCCTTCAGGTCGGTACGGATGAACGGCTCGCCGCCGGTGATGTTGGTAAAGTACATCTTCGGCAGCTTCTTGATGGTCTCGATGCTGATTTCCTCTTCCGGCTTAGAAGGTGCTTTATAACGGTTACACATAGAGCAACGAGCGTTGCAGCGGTAAGTGACGATAACCGTACCATTCAGTTTCTTTTCGTTATTGTTAGCCATTTTTCTAATACCTCTATCTCTCTTTTTATCTATAAACTTTCATAATTTTCTCGTAATACTCATCGATAGTATCAAAGCTGATGTCCTTACAGTTCTTGCTATACTGCTCACACAGCTTCTTATCACCCCAGAGCTTTTCTATCTTTTCTTTCAAATCTTTCCCGTTACCACTCTCGAACAGCTCACCGGTCTTGCCAACCTGAATCAGTTCAGGGATGCCACCAATGTTCGCTCCCAGCACCGGTGTGCCATACATCTGAGATTCCATCACAGAGAACGGGCAGTTCTCATACCACTCGGACGGGTAAATGGAGAACCGTGCCTCCCGGATGAGCTTTTCCAGTGCCTCACCTTTCTGGAAGCCAACGTTCTTGATGTTCTTAATTCCATTTACCGTCTCTTCCAGAGGACCGGTGCCGGCGAAGATGAACTGAACATCCGGCAGTTCCTTGCAGACCTTGATGAGTGTGCCGATGCCCTTTTCTTCAGAGAAACGGCCAAAGTAGAGGACGTAGTCCTTCTTCTCGGTTTCTTTCCACTCCACCTTGTCGATGAAGTTGTGCATTGCCACGGTCTTAGTGGCAAACAGCGGGTTGCTGTCCATCTTGCTCTTCATGAACTCCGAGCAACAGATCATGGTATCAATGTACTTATAGGTACCTTTCCACTTCCAGAACTCCGCTTCCATCATGCCGATGGCTGACTTCGCCGTGGAGCCGTGGATGCACTTGCCTTTCATGCAGTTCACGAAATGGCCGCCGAGGCACTTCTCACAGTTCTGGTGGGTGTTCGGATTGTTCAGCATGTGGTTCGGGCAGACCAGCTGGTAGTCATGTGCCGTGAAGATGATCTTGCAATCTCTTCCGGTCTCCTTGCGCCACTTCACGATTTCCAGAATGATGGAAGGTGTCAGCTGGTAGTTGAAGTTGTTCAGGTGACAGACATCCGGCTTGAAGTCGTCCAGCACTTTCCGCAGCTGTACTCTTGCTTCCTTGCTGTAAATCGTCTTGATCGGGTAGGTCAGCTTGCTCAGTTTGCTGCCGCCGTGGAAGTCCATACCAGATGTATAAGCATTGACCCGGTTGCCCACGCAGCGGCCTTCATGCTCCATACCGAAGTACTGAACCTCATGTCCGTGCTGCTCCAGTGCCTCACCCAATTTGAATATATACGTCTCACTTCCGCCGTTTCGGTGCAGAAATTTATTCAAAATCAGCGTCCTCACGTTAATTTTCTCCTTGTTCTATGCTTTATTTCACTACCTCTGTTCAGATGAAGCACTTCCAATGTGTTGTTCATAAACCAGAGTGCTCCATACAAACGCAGGTAGTGATACTGAAAGTTCTTATGATAATTTCATCTGCTATTCACTCCTGTACAGCTTCACTGTTTCTTCCACAACATTATCCCAGTTATATTTTTGGCAAATAAAATCAGCGGCTGTTTGTTTCAGTTCAGCTACATGTTCTGGATGTTCACAAGCTTTTTGCAATGTGGTCCTTAAATCCTCAGTATCTGATTTCTTAAAAACCAATGCCTTATCTTCCACGACTTCTACACATTCTGGAATATCTGAAACCAGACAGCAGTTTCCGTAGCTCATTGCTTCCAGAAGGCTTAATGGCATACCTTCCAGGTCGGATGGTAATGTGTAAATATATGCGTTGCTATATAGTTCATCTAACAGCTGGCCTTGTACAAAACCGGTGAAAATGATCCTGTTATCGCTTTTTGCTGATTCCTGTAACTCTTTCATAAAGGAATCTGTATCACTGGAACCGCCTGCAATTACCAGTTTTTTATTTGTTTTAACAGCTTTAAATGCTTCAATCAGATATCGCAATCCTTTTTCAGGAACTAATCGGCCAAGGAACAAGATGTAGGAATCTTTTGTAAGGTCAAATTTTTCAGTGATTAGTTTTGCGCTTTGGATTTCTGGTCGGTTTACACCGTTTGGAATGAAGCGAGTCTCTCGACCATAAGTATCCTTGAAATAGTCCTGAACACCTTTGCTTAAAACAACAATTTCATCTGCGTATTTCACAGCATTTTTTTCACCCTGGCGAATGAATTTGGAACCAAAACCGGATTTCCATTTTTCACGCTGCCAGTCTATGCCATGTATTGTAACCACGACCCTTTTACCAAACATCTTTGGCAGCCATGAGAAAAAAGCTGGTCCTTCTGCGTGAATATGTACAACATCATATTTTCCAAATGCACTGTAAAGTGCTGCAAAAAAAGATGAACTAACAGCTGCTAATCCCTTTTTTTCAATAGTTGGAACAGATTTTTGGCAAATTCCTTCATATTCATTTTTTTTATCAAACTCTGCTCCACTTACATGATGTCCTGATCGATTGTAGCAAGTAATCTTATGCCCATCCTGCGCCATTCTGGTGCAAAGTTCTTTTACAACAATTTCAATTCCGCCTTCTCTGCTCAGTCTTTTTTGACCAAACATAGAAATAGCTAATTTCTTTTCCATATGATTTAAAGTTTTCCTATTTCCTTATTTTGAAAAATATGTGGGAATTTCTTGTTGAGTAGACATTTCTCAGTGCGTACCAAAAACGCCTCTTTTTTCGGG
>ERZ838516.2340-NODE-2340-length-20632-cov-10.068523_pt1 | contig 20632 bp, 18 predicted proteins | sample MGYA00519910_ERZ838516 | MGnify/ENA primary metagenome ERZ838516 (study PRJEB31850, sample SAMEA3708837) | human gut metagenome | biome: human gut; feature: human-associated habitat; material: faeces | place: China | collected 2014 ... | reverse complement strand
AGAAAACATTCGGGGAGGTGCTGGAAGTATGGCGATTACAAAGATCTTAAATATACAGGAGTCAGAGGGCAGAAATCCGGCATCGCACCTGAAGAATGCTTTGGAATATATCCAGAATCCGGATAAGACAGAAGAATGCGTACTGGTGGGCAGTATTAACTGTCTGCCGGATACAGCATTTGAGCAGATGGAAGAGACAAAGAATATATTTCATAAGACGGGTAAAAGGCAGGGCTATCATGTGATCATATCGTTTTCGCCGGAAGAAAAAGTAACAGCAGAGCAGGCAATGTATGTGCTGGAGCACTTTGCGAAGGATATGCTTGGTGATGATTATGAGGCTGTGTATGCAGTATGCATGGGCATCTGATCTGGAACAGTGTCAGAATGACAACCGGCAAGAAATACAATTCACCTAAAAGCAACTGGAAGAACCATCTCCAGCCTATCACAAATAAATATTGTGATGAGCTTGGACTTTCCATTATGCCAGCAGAGTATAGCAGGAATCCAAAGAATATCAGCAGGGACAAGTGAGAAAGAGAAATGTCAATGAAAGAGATAATTCTCAGGGATGCAAAAATGTGTACGTATGCAGCCGGAAATGTGGAGCATTTTAAATATCTGATGAAAAGGCTTGGATATGTATTTGAGAAAGATGCGTGGATGGAGGTGCAGGCACCGGGATTTCGATATTATCATAAGCTTGCAAAGTTGGACGAGATGTTTTCAGAAGATATGTTACGGCATTATGTGGATATGCCCTGGATGTCAAAGCCTTACTTTTATTCGTCGGATATCAGGGGATCGCACAGGGCGAAGCTGTCACCATTCCAAAAGAAGTTTTATGCAAAGCTATACAGATTAAGGATTATAGAGCAGAAGCGTTTTGTAGTCGGTGGAGTAAAGTATACAGAGGATTTGAAGAGGTTTCATTAGTTACAGGAAGAATATCTGCTACTTGTAAATAATGACATCAAAAGTGTTGTGGAGCTTGTGGATTTCATAAGTGAGAAAGAAGAAAAGATTCAGCAGATTGAGGACAGACAGAAGGAGATATACAGAGAAAGTTCTAGTCGGAAACGGAATATTAAGAACGAGGAGCAGTATCGTGAGTATCAGATATGGCATGTGGGAGTGCAGGAAGAACTGGACGAATTGAAGCAGGAGAAAAGGAATATTAAGAAGCAGATACAGCTTGCTGATGGCATTATAAAAGAAGATTTGTATACGGCTTATTATGCAGTGTCTGAGAAAGAAGAGATTGTTGCAGACAGGGAGATTGAGATACCGGGGATGGAAGATGTGGCTATTGAGCCAGAGACGAATGTTGTGGTAATGAATCCAGACAATAATCAAAATGAAGTAGGCAGACAGAAAGAGCTAACTGATGGAGTTAGAAAACAACAGATTGATTTAGAGGGCATAGGAATTTCGGAAATCCATAATCTATCTGATACGAATGTGGCAAGAGTTGGCGAAAGTAGAACTGATATAACAGATAAAAGTGAATTTGTGGAAACTAGAGAAACTGAACCAGTGGACAAAGCTGGCTGGATTGTCAGGAGAATATCAGAGCTTGGTGGTTATGAGAATGTCAGTGATTATGTTAAGACAGATGTATTTGGATTTGATATTGCTGATATCAGTGGAAGCATAAGGTTGTTCTCGGATGTGATAAAAAAACTTGGAATAAAGCTGGATGGTGATGAGCTTTATGAGGAGTTCCAGAGAATTTATGATGAGAGTGTTGATAGAGATGCTGATAAGGAGAAGACTGGAGATAAGATTTGGAACAATGGCAGAGGAAGGTGATTCCTCTGTCATAACATCATGTAGAAAAGTATTGTTTTAGCAAATGACTATATAATATATGGTAAAATGGAAACATAATACAAGTTTTGAATTATGTTGTGAAAAGTTTACGGACATTTTTCATAGCAATGGGACTGGCAACTGCTACTCCTAATACGCTAAATGATATGATGGTAAAATATAGTAAATTTTGCCAGCGTTCATAATTACGATATTCGTAATTCTTATCCAATGATGTTAGCTTTTCCTGGGTGTTCATGTCGTTGGATGATTTAATTAGCATAGTTTTCGTTATGTATTTTTCTTTAGATGTATTTTCTGCATCAGAGATGGATGCAAATGCTTTTAGATACATATTTTCAATGATGCTGTCTTGTAGGGCGCTGTTTTCGCCTATTGTTTGGATATAATTATTTTCATTCATGTGATGCCTTCTGATTAAAAATCTTTGAATTGACAAGACATATTTTAAGATTTATCCTTACAAATGTAAATACCAATGATGATATATAAATGATGTAAATAATAAAATCAGGAGGACAAAATATATTATGAATGATATAGAACATAATAAGGCACAATGCTGGTGCAATCGCCTGCATAAATTGATGAAAGAAAAGAATTATACTCAAAAAAGTTTCTTAAAAGAATATAAGGAAAAATACGGAGGCGGAACTCAGGCAAATATAAGCAGATGGTTACGTGTAGGAAGTAAAATTGAAAATGGAAAAACTATAGGGTTTCCTTCATATGAAACAATGTCAAATTTGGCAGATTTTTTTGGGGTATCAGTAGGTTATCTTATTGGTGAAACAGATTATGAATCATTTGAAATGGAAAAAGTTTGTGAGTTTTTAGGGCTGGAGGAAGAAACCGTAAAAGCTATAAAAGGAATAACTTCTGGTGAAAATATGGGCATTGGTGCAAACAGTATGTGCAGGGAATATAAATCAGCATTTCGCTATATTTTAACAGCAAGTAGTTTTTCTGTTTTTATTAAAGAGGTCAGAGAATACGCAGAAAATGTCTACAGATTGAAGCATCCGATAAAATATATGGATATAGTTTCTGCAAAAATGAGAAAAGATTTATTTGATTTGGCTGTTAAGTGTATGGATTATCAATGTATATCAGATGATAAATATGGGAGAATAGATGATTTTGAGGAAAATAGTGTAGAACCTACAGAAGAATTGTTAGAGGCAATTAGGATATTGAACGATGCACAAGATAAAGATTATGCTCAAAAATGTCATATAGAACAAATGGTTAAACTTTCTGAATATGAACTTCAGAAAATATATTTTGAAGTTATTAAGGAATTAACCAAAGAAGAGCATTTACTAGATATGGTAATCCCTATGTATGTTGAAAAAGATTTAATAAATAAAGGTTAAAATTAAAATAGCTTTCTGCTTGTGAAAAGTTAGTGAGAGTAGTTTTTGATTTTAATTTACTAGCAATTTATAAATAATATATGCTTAAAAATTATTTTGACATCATCAAAAAATATGTTTATAATATAAAAACAAATAGTAAGCAGGAGGATTGGTGCATGACAATATCAGAACAAATAAAAGTATTGTGTGTGAGATGTGGTGTAAGTGAAGCAGAACTGGCAAGGCGGCTGGGAAAATCGCCACAAAGTTTTAATTCGAAAATGAAAAGAGAAAGTTTTACAGTAGAAGATTTAGAGAAAATTGCAGATGTATTGGGTGTCGAATTTAACAGAGAATTTATATTAGCAAATGGAGATAAAGTTTGATGAAGAATATTGTAAAAGAATTTAAACTTGGAGAATTATTTTGTGGTCCTGGCGGATTGGCACTGGGAGCAACGACAGCGAAGATTGAAGATTCAGATTATAAGATTATTCATAAATGGGCAAATGATTATGATAAAGACACATGTAATACATATACGAGAAATATCTGCCCAGATGATGGAGAGAGTGTTATTTGTGGAGATGTAAGAAAACTTGATATTGACAGTCTTGGAGATATAGATGCATTAGCTTTTGGATTTCCATGCAATGATTTTTCTGTTGTAGGTGAGCAAAAGGGATTTGATGGTGTATATGGTCCGTTATATACATATGGGGTAAAAGTATTAAAGAAATATGAGCCTTTGTGGTTTTTAGCAGAAAATGTTGGCGGATTAAAGAGTGCTAATGATGGAAAGGCATTTCAGAAGATACAGGAAGATTTGAAGAATGCTGGATATAGAATATATCCTAATTTATATAAATTTGAGGAATATGGGGTGCCGCAGGCAAGACATAGGGTGATAATTGTAGGTATCAGGGGGGATCTGCCATATGAATTTAAAATACCTAGTCCAAAACCATATAAAAATGTTGATGTTACTTGTAAGAATGCAATAGAGAATCCTCCAATCGGAAAAGAAGCTTATAATAACGAGTTAACAAAGCAATCCGAAATAGTTGTAAAGCGATTGAAATATATTAAACCGGGAGAAAATGCGTTTACTGCGGATTTGCCAGAAGAATTGCAGCTTAAAGTGAAAGGGGCAAAGATAAGTCAGATTTATAAGAGGTTAGATCCAGATAAACCTGCATATACAGTAACTGGTTCTGGTGGTGGTGGAACGCATATGTATCATTATTCGGAGCCAAGAGCATTGACTAATAGAGAGAGGGCAAGATTACAGACATTTCCTGATAATTATATTTTTGAGGGGTCTAAAGAGTCTGTTAGAAAACAAATCGGTATGGCGGTACCTGCAAAAGGAGCTAAAATTATCTTTGAAGCTATTTTAAGAACATTTGCGGGAATTGACTACGAAAGTGTAGAACCAAGTATAAAGGAGTAAGGTATGTATACTGATAATTTTGAAGAAGAAATATTGTTTATACCAGCGAGAAAAGATGGCGAAGCATGTAATCATTTGAAAATTGTCACAGCATTTACTGATGTTGAGAGAATATCAAGTCATTTGATAAAACTATTTGATGGCAGGAATAAAGAATATGTGTCTGGAATAAAAGTGGACATTATACTTGGGATGACAAAGGGCACGGGTCTGACACAAAAGAAACATGACAAGATATGCTCATTGATAAAAAGATTGAATAGTGTATCTGGAATGCCTCAGATATCATGCAATTATATTGTGGAAGGTAAACAGGTACATTCCAAGGTGTATGTATGGTGCAGGGGGCGAAAGGCAATAGAGGCTTTTAATGGTTCAGCTAATTACACTATGAATGCATTCTTTGTAAGAAGAGAATGTATGGATGCATGTAATCCTAAAGAGGCAAACCATTACTTCAACAGTTTATTGCCTGATACAATAAATTGTTTTGATGGTCAGATAAAAGATAAAGTTTCATTTTCTAGCAAGAAAAATGTAGAAGATGATGTTGCAGATACTAATTTGGAAAATTTATCTTGGGAGAATTATCGGGCTATTGAGCCGGTAGATACATTAGAAGTATCTTTACTAAAAGCAGATGGTAGCGATACGGGATATGGTTCCGGTGTAAATTGGGGAATACGTAAAAATGGCTATAAGAGAAATAGAAACCAGGCGTATATTCCATATAATGTTGCAGATCATAAAGATGGATTTTTCCCAGATGTAAATGCTGATGGAACGTATCCAGTGTTTAAGGTTGTAACAAAGGAATATGATGCTTTTTATATGAGACAGGCACAAGCAAAGGGAAAGGCATTAGAAACTCCAGAAAGTAATGCGATAATAGGAGAATGGATAAGGCATAAACTTGGAGTGCCGGATGGTACATATATTACGAAACAAATGTTAGATCAATATGGAAAAACAAAGGTTTTGTTTAAAAAGTATGAAGATGGCATATATACTTTGGAGTACTAATTCTGGCATTAAGGAGAGAACAATATGGAGCAGAAGATCAATATCGATAATTTAGACGATTTGCAAAAACAGGCGTTAGTCTGCATGTATTATGCTATGCTTCCTAAAACAGACGCAAGATATAAGCAGAGAATGCATGATTGGGAAGTGTTAGAAAAGAGATTTGGAACAAAGAAAACAACATATAAACATGCAAAGGATGCTTTTGATTTTTATTTTCCTAACAATGGAAGAAAAGGCTGGAGTGATGATAGAGATTTAAAAAGACGAGGACATGCATATCAGGAAGTGTTTGAGCTGTATAAGGATTATTCTGCAGACCAATTGGAAAAAGCTGTAGCGGAGATTATTCATGGATATGAGAATGAAGAACCAACATTTGTATCTATGAAATGTGGTTTTCCAGATACAGTACATAACATTCTCAATGGCAACAAAGATATAACAGTTGATGGCGTTTATACTCTGAAAGAGGAATTGAATATTGGAAAGCATGTATTTGTTACATTGGGAGGAGACACAGGAAAATCAGAGGTTGATTGGGTTCCAGGGTTTATAGGAGTAGCACATGTAATTAGAGAACCTTATGATTTTGGATATAATGGTAAGGAAAAATACTTTAAGTTTGATATAGAAGTTGACTGTGTTTTTGAAAAGCCATTTAAAAGGGAAGATTTTTTAAGCTATAGAGAAGCATACGATGCTCCATATATAGGACCGGAGTTATCAAGAGATCCGTCACAGGCATTAAGTACTTTGGATAAGATAAAGGCTGTTGCTGTTATACGTGCAGTACTTGATGAATTTCCAGAAATGCTTGAAAAATTCAAAGAAATTTTTGACAGAGAGTTTATGGATAGGGTGCTTGGAGCAGTTACTGTAATGATACCAACATCTGTAAAATTTGGAGAAAGCAAAGAGGATGCAGTAAATTCTATTCAGGAAGAAATGAGCATAGAGAATGAAGGCTCTGAGGAGGAAGAAATGGAATCTAAGCCATATATTGAACCTGATTATTATACAGGGTGTTCACGCAAAAATAAGGATACGGGGACTGTATATGCACACAATAGAATTGTATTTGGAGCACCAGGAACAGGAAAAAGTTTCAAGCTGAATGATGAGCAGAAGGATCTCATTTCAGAAGGTGGAGAGTACGAAAGAGTTACATTCCATCCAGATTATTCATATGCTAATTTTGTTGGAACATATAAGCCAGTACCTACAAAAAATGGAATATCATATGAGTATGTTCCTGGACCATTTATGCGGACATATGTAAAGGCAATAGAAAATGGACAGTCGGAGAATAAGGAAGATGTAAAACCATTTCTGCTTCTTATAGAGGAAATTAATAGAGCAAATGTTGCAGCTGTATTTGGAGAGGTATTTCAGCTTTTAGATCGCGATGATAGAAATGCAAGCCAATATCCAGTTAAACCTTCTGAAGATATAAAGGCATATTTGGCAAAAGAACTTGGTGGAAGGCCAGAGCAGTATGATGAAATAAAGATACCAGATAATATGTATATCTGGTCAACTATGAATAGTGCTGATCAGGGCGTATTTCCAATGGATACAGCATTTAAAAGAAGATGGAACTTTGAATATATAGGTATTAACCATAAGGAAGAAAAGATCAAAGATACATATTTAGTGTGTGATAAAGCACAGGTGCCATACAGAGTTGACTGGAATGAGCTTAGGAAGGCTATAAATACAACACTTGCTTCTAGAGATTATAAGATAAATGAAGACAAGCTTATGGGACCATTTTTTGTATCTAAAAGCATTTTAGAGAATGAAGATGCGTTTAGAGAAACTTTTAAGAGTAAAATTATTATGTACTTATTTGAAGATGCAGCAAAGCAGAGAAGGCATATGTTGTTTGGAGGCTGTGATGAGGATATAAGAAACCAATATTCAACGATTTGCGAGGAATTTGATAAAAGAGGCATAGATATTTTCTGTAAAGAAATCCGAGACAAAATCAAGAAAGAATATTTGAGTGAATTAGAATGAGAAGGGAACGTTACTGGATGATTTCTAAATATGTCAAAGAGCAGAAGCGGTATACTCAAGATGAACTTAGAAAAATATTTGAATGCACTGCTGATGAAACAGTGCAGATTATAAGAAAGTTAAAAGAGTATGGAATTGTTAAAAATGTAAAAAAAAGTGATAGGCAAAGTATGCTCTCTGACTTAGTTGAGGAAGATATCAGAGTAACAGATATCGAAAGTGGAGAGCGGGAATTATATTATGTGTTTTCATTTGTTGGAGTAATTGTTGTATATGGACGGGTATTAAAGTGTTATCCTAAATATATTAATTCTTGTGGTAGTCCAATAGCACAGATGAAGCAGATTATGCGTGTTTTGGAAAAATATAATTCAAAAGAGCAGGTAATAAAACTGTATAATGAAAGTGATGATGGAGGATCGTTTAATTTATTGGCAGTAATGCTGTATTTGATGCAGGATTATTATGATAATGGAATATATGCTAATGACGTTGAGATTGTTGAGACTAATGGTACAGGAGAAATACTGTGGGACAGAACAATCAATGAAACATTTTCATATATATCAAATAACAGGCCATATTATACTGAATTACAGACAAAAAAGCGAGCTTCAGATGAATATGATTTTATAAGACGCTTACATGCATGTGTATTGACTAAATTTTCAAAGGAACTTGAAGAATCCGATCTGCCAGAGTTATTTAATATTGTGACAGTAGAGCTGTCGGAAGAACAACTGGAAGATTTGGGGGATGAAGATTATATTTTATATAGGATACAAAATGAACTTAATGTGCAGTACAACACAAGAAAACAACTGGTGTTGAAGGCGATGTATGCGTATATAGCACAAAAAGCAAGCTTTAATAACATTGATAGTTTTAGCATATATGGTACCAACAGCTTTAACTTAGTATGGGAAAAAGTGTGTGCACAGAATTTTGGAAATGTTTTAAATGTAAAATTATCAGAGCTGCCACTTGGAGTCTGTGATGATTACAAAGAAAGTAAAGATAGTACTTTAATAGAAATAATTGACAGACCAGTATGGCATAAGACTTCAGATAATATTAGTGATGAAAAGTCAGATACACTAAGACCAGATTTGATTAGTATTTATGAGTGTGGTGATAGTGGAGAATATTGTTTTGGCATATATGATGCAAAGTATTATAACATTAATTTTCATAAGCATGCGTCAGAATACAAAGTTATAGAACAGCCTGGAGTGGCAGATGTTACAAAGCAGTATTTATATCAGCTTGCGTACGATGATTTTATAGCAAAGCAAGGATACAAATATGTGCAGAATATGTTTTTTTGTCCTGATGAATCTGGGGATAAAGAATATGGATGGGTGCAGATGGATATGCTTCATCAAATTGGAGATAAAAAACTAGAGAATGTAGCAGTTGTAAAGCTTTGTGCATCAGAAATGTATTCTTTATATTTAGCAGATCATATAGTTAGTGAAAATGAGATGGACAAATATATTCCAGTAATTGGACGACAGGAAGTAGATAGTCAAAACTTTGCAAATAGGATGATGGCATATCTTACAAGAATCACAACTGCCAGCAAATTGGCTGAAAAGAAACTGGAAATGAAATCGGACAGAGGCAGGCTTATATATCCAAAACAGATAAAAAGAGAGTTGGGTGCCAAAATTATATATGATGCTATATGCCCTGTTGCAAGTAATGCTTTTTATGGATTTAATCCATATGAAAAAGAAGACCATGAAAGTATGGTGGCAGAGGATATGGGCGATTCTTATAATCGTTGCAGCCAGATTGCGGATGCCTCTATTGAGATAGAAGAAATTATAAAAGATTTATCAGAAGCGGAGCTTAGAGATGAAAAAGTACTTAAAGTAGTACTTAAAAAATGCATTGAAAGTAAATCAGATATTAAATCTATGGCGGATGGAAAGTCGCTTGATATGCTGACAGATAAAATAATGGAACTTGTTAGAGATGTGTATTTATAGCGTGTAGCTAATGTACAGTTAAAGAATAAATGCCAGATAAAAAGCAAATGAGAAAAGAACTGGAAAAGTTGGGGAAAACAGATTGTTGAGGTGATTTTGTGGCAGATGATTTAACAAAAGAGCAGCGGCATAAAAATATGAAAAATATTCATGGGAAGGATACCAAAATAGAAGTTATATTAAGAAAGGCTTTATGGAACAAAGGGTATCGGTATCGCAAAAATTATAAAAAACTTCCGGGAAGTCCAGATATCGTGCTGACAAAGTATAAGATAGCTATTTTTTGTGATGGAGAATTTTTTCATGGAAAAGATTGGGATACTTTAAAAAAGAGACTTGAAAAGAGTAACAATAGTAAGTACTGGATTAACAAGATATCCCGCAATAAAGAGCGGGATGATGAGATAAATAAGAAATTGGACTTTGAGGGCTGGACTGTAATCCGGTTCTGGGGTGAAGATATAAAGAAACATACAGATGAGTGTGTGAAAGTTGTGGAAGAGACAATTTTTGATATGGTTATGTATGATAGCAATGACGTGTAGAAGGAATAAGCAGTGGAGAAAGGAGAAAATAACTTATGACTACAGAAGAAATTTTACATTTAAATTTAACAGATGAACAGTATGCGGCGGTAATTGACGATTCAAGAAACATATTGTGTCTGGCTTGCGCAGGGTCCGGGAAATCAAGAACTTTGGCATACAAAATAGCGTATTTGATTTCCAAGGGCGAGGAGCCAGAAAGTATTATTGCGTTTACATTTACCGAAAAAGCAGCAGAATCTATCAAACGTAGAGTCGCGGAAGCATTGCGAAAGTTTGGATTATCTGAAAATATTGTAGGTGCTATGTTTATTGGAACATTAGATGCGTTTTGTCAGAAACTGCTTGGAGACATTAATGCAAAGTATCGCCAGTTTGATATTTTGGATCAGAACCGTTTGGTGTTATATGTAATGTCGAGACAGTATAAGTTGGGATTGAAGAATGGAAAGGGCTATTTTAATCGAATCAAAGAATTTACAGATGCATGGCAGACAATGCATAATGAAAATATAGATCTGAAAGACATTGAGAAATATGATACGGAATTGTTTAATCGTCTGTCATGTCTTTCTGATTCAATGAGTGCAGATGGTTACATGGATTTTTCTTTTGCAATATATCTTGCGGTTCAGGAATTAAATAAGATAGAAAAAAAGGAAGGTTCATATATTGAGAAGTTTAAGTATCTTTTTGTTGATGAATATCAAGATATTAATCCTATTCAGGAAGAGTTTATAAAAACATTATCTGAATTTTTGGATATGTTATTTGTGGTGGGGGATGATGATCAGTCTATATATGGCTGGAGAGGTGCAAATGTACAGAATATTTTGACTTTTAAGGATAGGTATAAAGATGTTAAAATACATAAATTGTTGGTCAATTTTAGAAGTACAAAAGCTATAGTAGAGACTGCAAATAGTTTTATTCAAAAAACAATTCCGTTTGAAAGATTACCTAAAGAGATAAAATACCATCAGAATGGTAATATTCAGGATTTGCGGAACTTGTGGTTTCAGACCAGGGAAGATGAAGCTAAGTGGGTTGCACAGCGAATTAAGTCACTAATTGGCACAACATATATTGAATATAATCCGAATGGAACAGAAAAAAGCAGAAGAGGACTTACTTATAGTGATTTTGCAGTACTTATTAGGAGCATTCGCTCACAAAAAGACGAAAATAAGGATGTTCAGTTTGTAAATGCAATGAAGGAACTGGATATACCTGTGAAAACTTCTGGAGAAGGCGGAATTTTTGATAGACCATATGCACAATGTATATTGGAAATAATGGAGTTGCTGAGAGATGGAACGGGGGTAAATCGGACTGATGCAGAGAAATGCTTTGTGGAATCAGTCTTACCTATTTTTCCAGATGCGGATAAGAATAAGTACTTTAATGTTTTGCAGGAATGGTATTCGAACATATATACACCAGCAACATCGGCAAGAAGAAAAGTATACCCGCAGAATTTTTTACATCAGCTAGTCGATGCACTTAATTTACGAATGCTTAGAGATGAAACAGCTTTAAGAGATTTAGGATTATTTAGTGACATAATTAAGGACGTAGAACAAACATATGTAAGTATCGATTCTGAATGGAGATATAGAGAAATGCTCAACTTTCTGCAGAATATAGCACAGAATTATGAATTAGATTCTGTAGACTACATTTCAAAGGTTGATGCGGTTAATGTATCTACCATACATAAAGTTAAAGGACTTGAATATCCTGTTGTGTTTGTTGTGGATTTGGTTAATCAACGTTTTCCTGGTAAAAAAGGACAGTACAGTGGAATTTTGCCAGAAGAATTGATGGGGAATGCAATAGATAGAGGTGCATATGGCAATAGGCTAGAGGATGAAGCCAGGTTGTTTTATACAGCTATTACTAGAGCAGAGCGTTTGCTGTATTTGACAGGAAGTGAAATTCATCCTGAATTAAAAAACAAGAAGAAACCATCTGTTTTTACCGCAGAATTGAATCACCCTGATATGAGAAAAGATATGACTATAGATGAGTTAGCTGATAAGATTGAACCTATCCCAAGATTTGATGACAATGAACTGCCGACAGATTTTTCGTCGGTTAAATCATATCTTAAATGTCCATTCATGTATAAATTGCAGAATATATATGGGTATAATGCGGCAGTTCCTGAATTGTTTGGATTTGGACAAACTACACATACAATATTGGAAAGATTGCACCAGAAATATAAGGATAGAATTCCGACAGAGAAAGAAATCTTTGATATGGTTGAAGATACATTTATGCTTAAGCATGTATTTCCAAGTAATGATCCAGTAAATAGACCGGGCTCTTATGAACGAGCTAAGATGCTTGTTCATGAAATCATGAAAAAATATGTGAATACATATTCAGATGATTTTTGCCGGATTCGCCAAGATGAGGCACGATTTGAATTGCTGGTAGATGAGGCGTTGATTACAGGTTCTATTGATTTGTTGTTGAAAGAGGATGAAGCTCAAAACATTGATGTAGCAGAAGTAATCGATTTTAAGTCAATGGAAATGTCAGATAAATTGGAAGAATTTGATTGGCGAGAAATGTCGCTTCAAGTGCAACTGTATTCAAGAGCTGCAAAAGAAGTAATAGGAGAGAATGCGGAGACAGGATATGTCCATACATTAAAGGATAATAATAGAGTGAAAGTTCCAGTTGATGAATTATCAGTTAAGAATGCAATTGGTGCGATTGAATGGGCAGTAAAAGGTATTTTGCAGGAAGATTTTCCGATGAGAGCGTGTTCTGCAAATTGTACAAAATGTGACTATCGGGCTCTGTGTAGGCAGGAAAGAGAGGAGTTTAAGCGAAAAGAGCTACCTCCAGTTATTAATACTCCTGTAGGAGAACGAGTTATTGCCGCATTTGAAGAGGAAGATGGTGAGTTGTAGATATGAGAATAAAGTATGAAGCAATAGATATTTTTTCTGGATGCGGTGGCGTTTCCTGCGGGCTTTCTTTAGCGGGATTTAAAATAAAGTCAGCAGTGGAAATTGAAAAGCATGCGGTAGATACATACTTAAATTATGAACCCTTAAATAGAGTAAATGTGTTAAATGAGGATATTTGTAATTTAGATGGTGATAAAATATTGAAAGCTGCTAAAATAAAAAAAAATGATATTTATTTATTTGCAGGGTGTCCACCTTGCCAGAATTTTTCAAGACAAAATCCTCTTAATAAAAACAAAACTGATGAGGAACGCAAGAAATTGTTATTTGAGTTTTTACGTCTTATTGAAGAAATCTTGCCACCGTTTATTTTGATGGAAAATGTTCCAGGAATAAAATCGGATTTTAATGAGGCAATATTAAATGAATTTATGCAAAGATTAAAAAAAAATTATTATGTTAAAGAAGATGTATTAAATGCGGCAGATTATGGTGTGCCGCAAGTTAGAAAAAGATTTGTTCTGCATGCTGTAAGAAATGATATTAATGAGGAGTTAAAAATAATTGGATTCTCATTTGATTTACCTAAAGCTACTTATGATAAAAAGGGCAGTAATGGTTTGAAAAAGTGGAAGACGGTTAGGGAGGCAATTGGTGATTTGCCTGCATTAAAAGCTGGAGAAGAATATGTGGATGAGATTGGAAAGATACATAATCATAAGTGTGCAGGATTATCCGACATAAATCTGAAAAGAATAAAGGCAATTAGGGCGAATGGGGGTTCAAGAAATGGATTACCAAAATCACTTATTTTGGATTGTCATAAAAAGAAGGATAAAGATGGAAATGTGTTTTCGGGACATGGAGATGTATATGGTATAATGGATCCGGATAAGCCATCACCAACAATTACAGGTGGATGCTTGTGCTATTCTAAGGGAAGATATGGTCATTATAGTCAAGATAGAGCAATTTCGATAAGAGAAGCAGCACGATTACAGACATTTCCAGATGATTTTATTTTTAGTAATTCATTGACTGATTCTGCTTTGCAAATTGGTAATGCAGTACCAATTGATTTGGTTAAAGCCAGCGGAATGGTTTTTAAAGAGGCTATAAAAGCAATAAAAATCAATAGAAAAAAAGAGTTAGGTATACAAGGTGGGAAGTAATATATGGATTATAATCAGATGCAAATGACAATAGAAACAATTAAGAGAATGAAAAATAGTGGTGTGTTTATTAATTATATTGAATATATAGACTTTCCATTCTATAAAAATTTAATTCCGAGAACAAGAATAAACTTTGAATTTCCAATGACAGTTTTAATTGGAAAAAATGGTTCTGGAAAGAGCTCGACATTGCATGCTTTATTTGGAGCACCTCAGGGATATACATGTAGTGATTTTTGGTTTTCGACAGATGTCGATCCTATAGCAGAGAGCGGGGATAGAAATCGTTATTTTTATGGATATGTTGAAAATAAGGATAGTGATATTAAAGAGGTTATGAAACTCCGGATGAAAAGAGGTTCGGAAACCAAGAAGGAAAATTTTGATTACTGGGAAACTAGCAGACCATTGATGAAGGATGGAATGTTACAGAGTAAAAGAAATTCACCAGTAAATAAAGATGTCATATATCTTGATTTTAGAGCCGAGGTAAGTGCATTTGATAAAATATTTCATTTTTCAAAAGAAAACTTAGATGAAAGAAAAAATTTATTGCGTCAGAGATCTAAATATTTAAAGCGTTTATTTAATGGTGAACCGATGAGATTCAAAGGGACACAGGATAATAAAGTGGGCAATTTAGAGATATTGTCAGAATACACAGTAAAATGTATTGGCAAGATATTAAATAAAGAGTATACAGATATTAGAGTAGCAGAACATAAACTATATAGAAATATGGGTACATCTGTATACATGAAAAACAAATATGAAATGGGATATTCGGAAGCTAATGCTGGAAGTGGAGAAATTGCTGTTGTACAATTAGTAAGAAGAATTGAAAAGGCAAGGGATTATTCTTTAGTGTTGTTGGATGAACCAGAGGTGTCATTGCATCCAGGAGCACAGGAAAACTTAAAAGAATATTTGCTTGAGGCAATCAAGACTAAAAAATTACAAGTGGTTATTTCTACTCATTCACCAACATTAATAATAGGATTACCAAGCTCTGCTATTAAATTATTTAAAACGAATGAATATGGAAAATTTTATGTTCAAGAAAATATTAATTATGAAGAAGCCTTTTTTGATATAGAAAATAGGGTTTCGAATAAAAAAATGATATTTTGTGAGGATTATGCAGCACAAAAACTTGTTGAAAAAGTTTTGATGTATATAAATAAAGAACAGTATTTTGATGTTGTATATTATCATGGTGGGGAGAAAACCTTGGTAAATCATTATATGACACCTATTGCTCTTAATAGATATTTATCACAAAAAATTTATTTAATGTTAGATGGAGATATGAAAACAGATTATGTTTTTAATGAAGATGTATTGACAAAAAATCAAATAGAAGACGATAAATATTTAGAGAGATGTGTTAAGGATGCATATGGTATGTGTTTAGATGCTTATCCAGATAGTGGAAATGGTAATGGACGTGTTGATCAAAAATGTGAACAATATTTAAGTTACTTACGTTATTATAAAACAAATGTGTTTTATTTACCTGGGAAAATGATTCCAGAGGAAATCATTTTGAAAAGTAACTATGTTGATAAGATGTATAAAGAAATATTGAACCAGTACAGAATAATTAATGCATCTAATGCGAAAGAAGTTATAAGAGAAATATCTGAGTTTGATCACGGAGATGGTTTGCATATTAATGATACAATATCGGTTTTAGCAAATAAATGGAGTCAAGAGGAAAGCATCTTGAAGACAGAATTGATAGATATGATAAATGAAATTTTTAATAAATAATATAATTTATAAGCTTTTATGAGAAGAGAATTGTGGCAATTGATCTTTTTATATACAGTATGGATTGGTTAAAATCAAAGAGCTATATAAGAATATTCTGAAATTTGATTTGTGTCAATAAAGCTTATGAGTTGTGGTGGGATTAACATGAGAATGATGAGGTTCAAAATCATGGACATAAGCAAAAAGGATTGGAAATTATTTCGAGAAAGATTATCAGGCTGGCAGGAAAATTATATGGAAGGTCTTGTTAAAGAGTATGCAAATTTTCTGAATGATGATAAAAAGCCTGCATCAGAGAAATTCTGGGAACTTGAAAAACGGATAAAAGAAGATAAGCGTCATCCGGGTGTTATCATGGAGATGAGTAAGTCATGATTATTCCGGGGCTCTCTGAGCCACCTGTCCGGACTTTGAGGTTCTTCTTAGGAAGGAAAGCCAATTTGCATTTTTTCTCCAGATTGACTAATCCGCTTCGTAAGCGATGAATAATCCACCGGTTTTTCAGTATCCAAAATTTATGAGATAATCCCTCTAAGGAGTGGTATCTCTATAACTTTTCCAGTTTTTTGCACTTAGGACCATTTCACTTCAGTTCTTCTGGTACCTGTGCTAATCCCACTCCAAATAAAAAACAGGAGTTGAATTTTTATGCCTAAAAGAAATCCAAGACGTACAGATAAAGAATGGTTGGATCTGATCCAGGAATGCCGGTCCAGTGGTCTTTCTGATAAATGCTGGTGTCAGGAACATCATATCCATACAAGCAACTTTTATTACCAGATACGAAGACTTCGACAAAAAGCCTGTGAGATACCGGAACCAGTCCATTCTTCTTTCTCAGGAAAACAGGAAGTTGTACCGCTTTCTTTTGAGGAACCGGCAGTCTGCCCATCCTCAGTGCAGCTCAAAACGGATACCATTCCAGACTCTGTTATAAAGATCACTTATCACAGTTTCCAGATTGAGATCACCAACGCAGCAGACCGTGAGACCATATTTCATACGTTATCAGCGCTGCAGGATTTATGTTAGGTGATCTGTCCGGTGTGTCTAAGATCTTCGTTATCACCGGACGTACAGATATGCGAAAAAGTTTCGACGGGCTTATGGCTATCATACGCGATACATATGAACTCGATCCGTATGCAAATGCAGTTTATCTTTTCTGCGGAAGGGATAGCCGGAAACTTAAGGCACTCCATTTTGATAAGGATGGTTTTGTGCTGCTCCAGAAAAGGCTTGACGGAAACGGCAGGTTCCAGTGGCCGCGGAATGCTTCGGAAGCCCGTCTTTTGACGCGTCAGGAATTCCGGTGGCTTATGGAAGGTCTTTCCATCGATCAGCCCAAAGCAATCAAAGGCACAGGCAGAAAAAAAGATTTCTGATCCTTTGTGCAAAACAGAGAATTTTAAATTTTCTATATCCGTGACAGCAGGCAGCTGCCAGACACTTATCCACTGCTTTCTTTTTTCCTTTCGAATGCGATGTGGATGAGACTCAAAAAAACATCTGTTTTAAAACAGCAGGTGGATATCTTTCCTAAAAGAATGAGCATACAGGCATATCTTTCATTTTTTTAGGAAAGATATCCACAACTGAGGTACCGTCAGATTGACAGTACCATCTGTCCCGTCTGTTTGCCATATCCCCGTACTTCTTTTATAATAGGGATAAGAAAACAAAGGACGGAAATGCCATGCCTCATGATACAGAAGATATGATCCAGCTTTTATTAAGCACGAATAAAGAACAGGAACAGACCATTGTGGATCTCAGAGCTACCATAAAAGAGCTCCGCAGCACTATTGCGAACCTGAACGAGACGATAGATGAACTGAAAAGGAAGATCTTTGGAACATCTAGCGAAAAGACCAGGCATCCTGATCAGGAGGAAGGAATCCAGGAGGAAGAAACGGTGACCGTTGTAAAAGAACATACACGGACCAGAAGAAAAAAGTCTGTTCGTGCAGATCTGTATGAGGCCCTTCCCATAAAAGAGATCTCCTGCGATGTTCCCCCGGAAGAAAGGATCTGTCCGGACTGTGGTTCCCCGATGGAACACCTGGGGTATAAGTTTGTCCGGGAAGAACTGCGTATCACTCCGGCAAAAGTGGTAAGGGTCCATTACATGCAGGAAAACCTTATGTGTCCTGTATGTCGGCAGGAGGATGAAACAACGATCGTAGAGGCAAAAACACCGACACCGCTTCTTGCCCATAGTCCCGCATCGCCGGATATGGTGGCAATGGTCATGTACCAGAAAAGCTTTCTGCACCTTCCCTTTTACCGTCAGTCAAAAGACTGGATGGAAAAAGGGGTGCCTGTCCCAAGAGAAACTGCAGCGCGCTGGTACAATTACTGTTCACTGGAATATCTCTCTCCAGTCTATGAAGTAATGCATCAGGAACTGCTGGCAAGAGAGATCCTCCATGCAGACGAGGTACCCTGTCAGGTGCTTCATGAAGAGGGAAAAACTGCCACTTCAAAATCCTATATGTGGATCTACCTGAGCGGGACTGATGGAAAACCACCGATCATCCTGTATGATTACAGACCCGGACGGAGCGGGGATTATCCGATAGAATTTCTCCATGGTTTCACTGGGATGCTCCAGTGTGATGGGTATAGTGCATACGGCAGGATCGAAGATGTTGTCCTGGTCTGCTGTCTTGCCCACTGCAGGCGTAAGTTTTTTGAAGCAGTCCCAAAAGCACGTCAGAAAAAGCTGAAACTTCTGGACATTAATTCTGAACAGGAACTTGCAGAACCTCCGCAGGGAACTGCAGAAGACAGTTTCCTGCTCCCTGCCGAAAAAGGAGTTGCATTCTGTAACCGTCTTTTCTATATGGAACGTCTCTACAAAGAACTTCCACAGGAAGAACGAAAACAGAAACGCCAGGAAACAGAACCTGCCATCTGGAATGAATTCTGGACATGGTTGGAAGCCCTGGAGCCTGCTGGCGGGAGTAAGCTTGAAAAAGCGGTAAACTATGCCTTTGATCATAAAGAGACCCTTATGAATTATCTACTGGATGGAAGATGCGAGATCTCTAATAATGCAGCGGAACGTCGGGCAAAAACCTATGTGACGGGGCGTAAAAACTTTCTGTTTCATGATACTGCTGATGGAGCAACGGCAAGTGCCATTGTATTGAGTCTCATAGAAACAGCGAAAGCCAATAACCTGAACATCTATCATTATCTCTACACCTTGCTGCTGTATATGCCGGACTATAAAAATGAGCCCGCAGGCATAAAACAGTTGCTGCCATGGAGTGACTTTATAAAAGAAAGATGTACAGGGATCATAGATATCGAAAAAGTAAGACCTGAAGAACGTGGGAACCTGAATATTTAAAGTTCCCTGAAAGTCGTGACCGGGTGATTATTCATCGCTTACGAACAAATTATTTTTAAAGGCAGCCGATATATGTGAACTTCTGGAGGTAAAACAGACATCGGCTTATGAGATCATTGGCAATCTGAATAAGGAGCTGGAAGAACAGGGATATTTGACGCTTAGAGGAAAAGTTCCGACAAAGTATTTTGTGAAGCGTTTCTACGGAGTAGAAGATACTTGTGAGATTCCACAGGAAGAGGGAAAGGAATGGTTTCATGCGTAAGAGAAAAATGTATTTATCAGTAGAAGACATTGCAGAACTCTTTGGATTATCAGTTTCGTTTGCTTACCGGGTGGTGGAAAGAATGAATGCCGATCTGGAAAGCAAGAACTATTATGTTATTCTCGGACGGGTGCCAACCCGCTATGTAGAGGACAAGATCTATGGTCTGGAACATGTTGAGCAATATTTGAAGGAGGATAAAGCGATATGAGTATAGTGCAGGAAAAAATGTATATGGATAGGCCGGAAATATAAAACTGTCGCTGGGGTACTGATCTATCGTGCATAGCGTGTCCAGTTCCGAAAGCGGCAGCGTTTCAAAGGATGTTTCCCAGCCACGCTGACGCTTCCTTTCCCGGAAGTAGTCAACGGCTTCATGGTACAGTACCAGCTTGCAAAAATGGTCAAACTGGTAGCGCCTCCCGTAATCATCAGGGGTAACTTTCATCTTCTCACCCCCTTTCTGTGGGGAGTGAGCAGGATGATCCTGTCCGTTGTCAGGGGCCTATGCTGGCCCTGGTCTGCTGACCGCCTCCTTTTCCATCTGATTTTTTGCCGGAAATGACAATCCGCGAAAATCGACAAAAATCGCCCGGCAGGTCGTAAACCTACCGGGCGACGATTTGAAGCGTTTTGTTGTTTTCTTACATGGTATAGTTCATACTCATAGCCGGAATATTCCCGTGGCGGGGCAAGGCTTTTTTTAAGCGGTAGAAGTGGATTAGATTATAATGATAGTAAAACAGCATGGCGGCGTCCTCCCGTGGGCCGCCATGCCTTTAACTGCTGGGAATGACAGAAAGAAAGCAGCGGCCTTGATTTCTCAAAACCGCCACCAGTGAATATAAATTAAGCGTGAAAATGGGTCTGCCCAGCAGCGGTTTTTTTCTTTTCTGCCGC